>Ga0265297_10000354_pt1 | contig 144847 bp, 126 predicted proteins | sample Munlanlwell13791_FD_192502 | JGI IMG/M metagenome (GOLD analysis project Ga0265297, IMG submission 192502) | Leachate microbial communities from a municipal landfill in Southern Ontario, Canada - Leachate well 137-91 | ecosystem: Engineered > Solid waste > Landfill > Unclassified | place... | reverse complement strand
TATCAGAATAAAAGTGCAATTCAATAAAAGTTACACATTTTAGAAAATAGCGTCGATCCGTCCGGCGGGAAGGGCCGCCGGCCCGACCCGCCGGTCAAGGGACTTTTGCCAATGTCCAGGCAGGGGCGGTGCCCCTGCCTATTGTCCGCCCGTCCCTACGGGACGCCAGCGGGGCCGGCCCGGGTTGGAGTTCACGCTTCAGCGTGGGCTGCTTGGGGCGGTGGCGGTCAGCCTTTGGCTATTCCACCCAGCCAACAATCTTGACGTCGCTGTAGGTGCCGTCTTTGTACTTGCCGCCCTCGAAGACCAGGGAGAGGTCGCCCGGGATTTCAACTGATAGGAATTTTGCTTTCACGGGCCGGAGCGGACGGGGGGAATACGGGGGGGGGAATGGCGCGGAACCACCCCGAAAGCGAAGCTGGCCGGGGAGCATGGGGTGGGCCAGCTTCGGCGCCACCCACCCCGCGCACCTACGGCACGCGGTCATGTGGTGGGGGACGTTGAAAACAGGGGCGGTGCCCCTGCCTATTTTCCCGAAGTCCCTACGGGACGGACAGGGGGCAAAGGCAAACATCGAATGAGTGCAATGGGAGCAAAAACGGGTGGGGCGGCCGCCACGCCGGCCTGAATCCCGCCCGGAATGTCAAAGAGCCAGCTCCGGCACCGGCTGCCGTGGCTGGCTCCACTATCCCGCCGCCCGCTCCCGCGGGCAGCATGGGTCAGCAGCGACGCTTGCCGCCCCTCAGCCGCCTTCGACGACGGCCATGGCCTTGGCCAGGAGCTGCCGTTCACAGCCCTTGACGCTGAGCACGTCGCACTCGGTGCCGAGAATGTACGGATGCCCGGTGGCCTTCATTTTCGCGAGGAACTCGCGGGACATGGTTTCCACCCCGGCAACGGTGATCAGGTCGTCGGAGTAGAACTTCTTGGACGGCAAGTTGCCGTAGAGCACGATGTCCTTCGGCACCAGGGCGGCGTCCTCCCAAAGCTGGCGGGAGGAGCCCAGGCTCAGGATCGCCGGGCGCAGGGAGGCGAAGCCGCGGACCATCTCGTCCACCAGTTCGCCGCAGCAGTGGAAGAGGAGGTCAACCCCGGCGGCATCCATCTGCGCCTTGAGGCGGCGCATGTACTTGAGCGCCATGCGTTCGAAGACGTCGGAGCCTTCGGCCATCTGGTTCGGGGAGATGTAGACCTTGTTGGCGGCGGGCTCGGCGACGAAGAACAGCTTGGCGCCGGCGGCGGCCTGGGCCTGGAAGGAACGGGAGATGACCGCCACCGCGAGTTCCAGGACGGTTTCGACCGTCTTCACCTCCGGCTCATCCTCGCCAGTGAGGCCGGCGCCGGCGAGGTAGACGGGGGTGATCGGCTCGGCCAGCAGCTTGGTCATGAGGGAGAAGGGGCCGATGCTCATCCCGACGGGGACGAGGTCGGGATGGTGCTGGGCGATGTGGCGGACGGCGTCCACATTCGCCTGCAACCGCGGATCCAGCGGCCCCTGGATCCCCTGGCGGATGCGGGCGATCTCGGCGGCGGTCGGGCAGGCATGGAAATGCCAGGTGGGGATGTCAGCCTCGGCAATGCCGCCGAGGGCGTGGAGCATCAGGGCCTTCTCCAGCATCAGGTCCATGACCGGACAGGCCAGCGGCGTCTTGAAGCGGCGGGCAGCCTCGGCGACGACGGCGCCGAGGCGGGCGCCGTCGCGCAGGATTTCTTCATGGTCGGGATGTTCCTGGAGGACGAGGTCGGCGCCGACGGGGAAGCGGAGGCCGGCCTGGGCCAGCTTCAGGTAGTAGTCGCGGTTCATGGCGGTGGTTCCTTTCCGGGGTTCGCCATCAACATAGGCCGGCGGCGGTGCCGGGGATAGGAGGAAAATGGGTATTGATGGTAAAACTTTGCGGTTTGGCCGGCAAAAATTGGCCCGGCCGCGGCATTCCGCAATGCCATCCCGGCCCAGCCTTGCCATCCGCCGCGGGCGCCGCCAGGCCAGGAAGGACGGCCGCCACGGTCAGCGCTGGGCCTTCGCCGCGGCAATGAAGGCGAGCATGTTCTCCAGCGGCACGTCTCCCTCGACGGCGTGGGCCGGGGCGAAGATGTAGTTGCCCTGCCGCCCCAGCTCCAGGAGGTGGCGCGTCTCCCGCCGCACGTCCGCGACGCTGCCAAAGGGCAGGGTGCGCTGGGTGGAGAGCCCGCCGTGGAAGGAGAGCCGGCCGCGGTATTGCCGCATCAGCGCCGCGACGTCCATGACTTCCGGCTGGAAGGGGTTGAAGCAGTTCAGGCCGATGCCGATGAGGTCGTCGAACAGCTCGTCCACGTCGCCGCAGGAATGGATGAAGACGTAGCGGCCGGCGTCGCGCACCGCCTGGTACATCCGCTTGAGCTGGGGGTAGATGAACTCGTGCCAGAGGGCCGGCCCCATCAGCAGGCCATGCTGCGCGCCCCAGTCGTCGCCGAAATAGACGGCGTCAATGTCGTGCCTGAGCGCCTCCCGCACCTGGGCGAGGTTGTAGTCGGCGATGGCGCCCAGCAGCTCGTGGACGAAGGCCGGGTTCTCGATGAAGTCCATCATCAGCGGTTCCATGCCGCGCAGGGTCCAGGCCCGTTCGTACAGGGAAAAGCCGATGCTGAAAATCCGGAACTTGTCCGCCTGCGCCGCCAACTGTTCCTTCATCCCCGCGAAAATGGCCGGGGAGAGCGGGTCGGGGAATTGGTAGCCGCGCAGGGTCGGCTCCGGCAGGACCTGCCCCTTGACCACGCCGATGTCCTTGTCCTCGCTGCGGTCCCAGACCACGCCAAAGGGGTCGCGCACGCAGCCGCCGCCGATGTCGGTGGCGGTGAAGATGCCGCTGCCGACTCCGGCCAAGTGGTTCTCCAGCAGCGGCTCCAGGTCCTGCGTCCCATAGTGCCGCTTCAGCTTCTCCGCCGCCTCCACGGTGAAGCCAAACGACCAGGGGACGTAGGGCGGCTTCTTGCCTTCGAGGGCGAGCTTGACGACTTCACGCTTGGTCATGGTCAGGTCTCCCGGCGCCCGCCGCCGCGGCCTGTCTGCCGGAGATGGCCCAGCCGCGGCGGCGCCTTGGCGCCACGGAGACAGCATAGCCGCCGCGGCGGGCGCACTCCATGCCGGAACCGGCAAAAAAGCTGCGCCTCCTGGCAATTCCGGTGCCGGATAGGGTAGATTATGGGCGCGGCACTGCCAGCATCGTCAGGCTTGCCAGACCGGTCTGACGCGTCCGACTGGTCCGACCGGCCTGGCCGGCCACCAGGAAGAAAAAAGGACGCCCGACATGCCCGGGAAAAACTCGGCCCCAAACCACCCGTGCGGCACCGGCAGGACGGCGCTGGCCACCGGCCTCGTGCTCCAGGAGGGGCTGCAGGCGATCCTCGACCATTTCGCCGCCTGCTTCGGCATCCGCATCGCCTATGTGGCGCCGGCCGGCGCCGAGGCCTGCTCCGGCATGCACCGGGAATCCTGCGGCTTCTGCCACTTCCTGCGGCGGTCGCTGGGGCGGGAACTGCAATGCCAGAAGCAGGATCGCGCCGCCTTCCGCGCCGCGCTGGCCCAGCGCCGGCTCGTCGCCTACACCTGCCATGCCGGGCTGCGGGAGGCCGTCCAGCCGCTCTTCCTGGAGAACGGCGAACCGGCCGGCTTCCTGATGATCGGCCAGTTCCGGGTGGCGGGCGATTCCTATTCCCCCACCCTCCCGCGGGGCGCCGGCGACCGCCTGGCCACCCGCCGCGAACTTGACCGGTTCTGGCAGGAGATCCCCGCCATCGCCCCCGGCACGCTCCCGCACATGCTGGCCCTCTTCTCGCTGCTGGTCGAGGCCATCACCCGGCAGCGGCTGGTGGGGCTCCGGGGGGATTTGCACCTGGTCCGGCTCCAACGCTTCATCGCGGAAAACCTCCACGGGCCGGTGACCCTGGCGGCGGCGGCGCGGGCCATTGGCCGCAGCCCCTCGACGGTGACGCACCTCGTCCGCGCCCGGCTTGGCGTCTCCTTCAAGCAGGCGGTCATCGCCGCCAAGCTGGCGGCGGCGGAACGGCTGCTGCAAACCATTCCTGGCACCACCGTGGGCGCGGCCGCCGCCGCGGTGGGCTACACCCCCTTCCACTTCTCGCGCCTCTACCGGCAGAACCGGGGCCGCCCGCCGCGCACGGCCAAGCCGCCGAAGTCGGGTGCCGGCGGCGGCTGAAGGAAACCGCCACGGGGGCGGAAGGCGGTTATAGTATGGCCGCATCGGTTCCCCCACCCCGGCAGGAAAGGCGCCGCCCATGCAGAAGATCACCGGCAAGCTGTTCGTCACCGGCGACAATATCGATACGGACCAGATCATCCCCGCCCAGTACCTGAACCTGGTGCCGACCAATCCCGACGAACTGGCGAAGCTCGGCAGCCATGCCCTGGCCGGACTGCCGGACAAGTTCGGCCGGTTCATTCCCGAGGGGCAGGCCAAGAGCCCCTACGCCATCATCATCGGCGGCCGCAACTTCGGCTGCGGCTCCAGCCGCGAGCACGCCCCGATCAGCCTCGGCGCCGCCGGCGGCAAGGTCGTGGTCGCCGAATCCTTTGCCCGCATCTTCTTCCGCAACTGCATCGCCACCGGCCAGCTCTATCCCGTGGAGAGCGAAGTCCGGCTCTGCGACGAACTGAGGACCGGAATGGACGCGGAAGTCGACCTGGAGGCCGGCACCCTGAGCGTCCCCGCCCTCGGCAAGAGCTACCGCCTGCGTCCCCTGGGCGCCGCGAAGGACGTCATCGACAACGGCGGCCTCTTCGAGCACGCCCGCAAGAGCGGCATGCTGAAGTGATCCCCCTCGCCCGCCCGGTTGCCGCGCCCACCCAGGAGCCAGCCATGCCCGCCCCCGCGAAGTTCGAGAACGTCAGCGTCGCCTGCAAGGCCAACGTCTATTTTGACGGCAAGGTGGTCAGCCACTCCGTCCACTTCCCCGACGGCAGCCGCAAGTCGCTGGGGGTGATCCTGCCCGGCAGCTACAGCTTCAACACCGCCGGGCCGGAGACCATGGAAATCACCGCCGGCGCCTGCCGGGTGCGGCTGGCCGGGGAGACGGAGTGGAAGCCGTACGCCGGCGGCGGCGCTTTCCATGTCGCCGCCAACGCCGGCTTCGAGATCGCCGTCGAGGCCGGTGGTGTCTGTGAATACATCTGCTCCTTCGGCTGATTTTGCGGAGTCCGCAAAACGGCCCGCCGCCGCCCCCGGGGTGCTCTATCCCGAAGACGCCCTGCTGCTGGCGCCGCTGGCCGACTACACTGACTGGCCCTACCGCCGGGCCTGCCGCCGCTTCGGCTGCCGCTACGCCTTCACGCCGCTGGTGGATGCCGGCTGCCTCACCTACCATCCCGAGCGCGGCGGCCGCTCGCTCCACCGCGGCGCCGACGAGCCGTGGCTCGGCGTCCAGCTCGTCGGCGCGAACCCGCATTTCTTCGCGGAAGCCGTCCGGGTTGCCAACGACCACGACTACGACGTGCTTGACCTGAACATGGGCTGCCCGATGCCCAAGATCACCAAGCGCGGCGCCGGCGCGGCCCTTTGCCGGAACCTGCCGCTGGCGCTGGAATGCCTGGCGGTGATCACCCGGCGCAGCCGCTTCCCGGTGACCGCCAAGATCCGGGTGCTCGACCCCGCCGACCCCGCGCCGACCGTCCGCCTCGCCCTCGCCCTCCAGGAGGCCGGCATCCAGGCGCTGACCGTCCACGGCCGGATCGAACGGCTGATCTACGCCGGCCCGGTCGCCGCCGACGTGATCGGGGCGGTGCGCGCGGCGCTGCGCATCCCGGTGGTCGCCAATGGTGGCATCTTCAATGCCGCCGACGCCGCGGCGCTGCGCCGCGCCACCGGCTGTTCGCGGGTGATGATCGCCCGCGGCAGCATCGGCAACCCCTGGATCTTCCGCGAGCTGCTGGCGGCGCCGGGGGAGGCAGTGCCGCCGCCGGACCGCGCCGAGGCCTGTCAGGTCATGGCGGAGCACGTCGCCGGCATGATTGACCTCTATGGCGACGCGGTCGCCCTGCGCTGCGCCCGCAAGATCATCCTCGCCTACCTGAAGGGGCGCGGCTTCCCCCACCCCCTCAAGAACCAGGTCTGCGAACTCCGCACGCGCGCCGAGTTCCTGGGCTTCATCGAGCGGTTGCGGGAAGGCGGCTGAGCCGCCGCCTCAGCCCGGTAGTGACGGATCGGCGGGGGCATCGCTCCGTTCCAGATCTTCGCCGGCGCGGACCAGGCGGGCGCTGTTGAAGACGATGCCGAGGGTGCCGACGCAGTGTAGGATGGCGGCGACAATCGGGCTGAGCTTGCCGGCGGCGGAGAGGTAGAGGCCGCCGAGGATCATGGCCAGGCCAAAGGCCAGGTTCTGGTTCATCAGGGACCGGGTCTTGCGGGAGAGGGCGACCAGGAAGGGGATGCGGCGCAGGTCGTTGTTCATCAGGGCGATCGAGGCGCTCTGGACGGCGACGTCGCTGCCGATGGCGCCCATGGCGATGCCGATGTCGCCGGCGGCGAGGGCGGGGGCGTCGTTGACGCCGTCGCCGACCACGGCGACCAGTTCGCCGCGGGCCTTGAGGTCCTCGACGAAGACGACCTTCTCCTGGGGCAGGCAGCCGGCGCGGATGGAGCTGATGCCGAGCTTGCCGCCGACCATCCGGGCGACCGACTCGTTGTCGCCGGTGACCATGGCGATCTCCTTGATGCCAAGGGCGGCAAGCTGGTCCACGGCGGCGCGGGCGACGGGGCGGATGGCGTCGCGCATGCCGATCCAGCCCAGGACGCGGGGGCCCTTGGCGACGTAGACGATGCTCATGCCCTGGGCGTCCTCGCCGGGCGCGGCCACGGAGTCCACGTCCAGCCCTTCTTCGCGGAGCCAGGTGGCGCGGCCGACCTTGCAGGCGCCGAGGTCGGCGAAGCGGGCGGCGACGCCTTTGCCCGCCACCTCCTGGAACTCGACGGGCTCCTCCCAGCGGATGCCCGCCTCGCCGGCGAGCTTGCGCATGGCCTGGGCGGCGGGATGGTTGCTGTGGGCCTCGACGGAGGTGGCGACGAGCATCAGTTCGGCCAGCTCGACGCCGGGGGCGGGGTGGAGCTTGGCGACTTCCAGGACGCCCGCGGTCAGCGTCCCGGTCTTGTCGAAGACCACGGCGCGGAGCTTGGCGGCCAGCTCGATGTGGGTGACGTCCTTGATCAGGATGCCGAGGCGCGCCGCGGCGGCGATGGCGGCGATCACCGCCGAGGGGGTGGCCAGGACGAGGGCGCAGGGGCAGGTGATGATCAGCACGGCGATGACCCGCTTCAGGTCGTAGGTGAAGACCCAGACCATGGCGGCGAGGATGAGCACGGCGGGGGTGTAGAAGACGACATAGCGGTCGATGACGCGCATGATCGGGGTGCGGGAGGCTTCGGCGGCGACGATCAGGTCGCGCACCTTGCCCAAGGTCGTGTCCTTGCCGACGCGGCTGATCCGGATGTCGACCAGGCCGGTGAGGTTCTGGGTGCCGGCGAAGACTTCGCCGCCGGGCGCCTTGTCGGTGGGCAGCGACTCGCCGGTGATGGAGGCCTGGTTGACGGTGGTGGCGCCGCTGACAATGCCGCCGTCGGCGGGGAAGTTCTCGCCGGGGCGGATGCGGCAGAGGTCGCCGACGGCGAGGGCAAGGGCGTCAACCGCCTCCTCGGCGCCGGTTTCGGGGTTGAGGCGGCGGGCCTGGCGCGGGGTGAGCCGGACCAGGGACTCGATGGAGGCCTCGGCGCCGATGGCGGTCCGCTGTTCCAGGGTGATCGAGAGGAGCATGAGGAAGGCGACGACGCCGGCCGTCTTGTAGTCGCCGATGGCGAAGGCCGCGAGGAGCGCCATGGCGACCAGTTCGTTCATGTAGATCTTGCCGCGGCGGATGTCCTTGACCGAGGCCCAGAAGATGGGCAGGGAGAGGAGGAGCGCGCCAAGGAAGGCGCTGAGGTCGAGGGCAAAGGGGTCGATGGCGCGGGCGAAGAAGAGGCCGCCGAGGTAGGAATTGAGGATCAGGATGCCGCCGAGCAGGGCGAGGGTGAGCCGGAAGGCGCCCGCGTGGGAGTGGGGGTGCTGGTGGGCAGGCCCCTCGCCGCCCTGGTCGTGGCACGAGCAGCTCCCGAACAACTGGTCACTGGGTTTTTCGACGAGCATGGGTGGATCCGGAAAGGGTGGCGCGGGTCAGTCAGGGGGTGGCGGGGCCGGCGGCCGGCTTGGGCTTCTCGGGCTCGGGGTTGATCATGACCCGGAGTTCCTGGTCCGGGCCGCCGGTTTGGACGACATAGCGGCTCCCGGCCACCTTGAGCACATCGCGCAAGGTGTCGGCATAGAGGGAGACGAGCATGGTTTCGGGGTTCTTCTCGTACTCGCCGAGGACGGTCGCGAAATAGGCGGCAAAGGCGCTGACGTTCTCGACGACCCGGCTCTTGTAGGCGCGGGCGTCGCCAAGGATGCGGGCGGCCTTGCCCTCGGCCTCGATGAGCCCCTGCTTTTCGCCGGCGAGGGCGCGGGCGATCTCGGTCTGGCGGTCGGCGGCGGCGCTGAACACGTCGCTGAAGGCGGACTGGACGGCCAGGGGCGCCTGGATTTCGACGAAGCTGACGTCGAGCACTTCCACCCCCACGTCAAGCCGCTCGATGGTGGCGGTGACCCGGCGCTTGACCGCCTCGCTGAGGCTGTCGCGGCGGCCGCCGGGGATGGCGGGGTCGCCGCCGGCGCGGCCGCCGGGGCGGAAGACCTCGTCCACCGGCCGGGCGCCGACTTCGAGCAGGGTGGCGTTTTCCAGGAGCGATTCAAGCAGGTACTCGGTGCCGCGGCGCTTGGCGGCGGCTTCCCGGGCGGGGGTTCCGGGGGGCGGCGCGGGATCCTCGAAATGGGCGAGGTGGTAGCGTTTGGCGTCGCTCACCCGGTAGGTCATGGAGGCGACCAGGTGCATGATGTTGGCATCGCCGGTGAGGAGGTAGCCATCGTACCCTGGCCGCAGGGGCTGGGGTGCGCCCCCGGCGGCGGCGCGCTGGGCTTCGGCGAGGCGGTTGGGATCCTCGGCCGGCATGAAGCGGCGGGTGGTGACGGTGACCGAGCGCTGGGCGGGGATGACCTTGAGCACGTCCACGGGATAGGGCCACTTGAAATACCAGGTGCCGCTCTTGAGGATCTCCTGGCCGGCGACGGGGTGGAGGCGGCCAAAGCGGAAGAGCATCCCCTCTTCGTTGGCCTTGATGGCGAAGAAGCTGTTGTAGACCATGGCCGCCAGGACGAGCAGCAGCAGGGCGCACATGGCGTAGAAGAAGACGCTGATGGCGCGGGCCAGCGCCGCCATGCCGGCGGCCGGCGGCGGCTCGCGGAGGATCCGGGGTTCAGGGCGGCTGGGGCGGCTCATGGCGTCTCACTTCCCCTGGGCGGCGGCATCGGGATTGCGGAGGGGGCCGGCGGCGGGCAGGAGGGTGGCCCCGGGGCGGAGCAGGTCGTAGGGCGGCGTCTGGGTGTCGAGGATCAGGGTCGTCTTCGCGTCCACCCCCTGGCGCAGGGCTTCCAGCTTGCGGAGGAAGACGGCGAGGCGCGGGTTGCGGGCGAAGACCTCGTAGGAGCGGGCGGCGATGCTGTCGCCCTCGGCGCGGATCTTGGTGGCCTCGGCCTCGGCCTTGTCGAGCATCTCCTTGACGCCCTGTTCGGCGCGGGCCTTGATCTTCAAGGCGTCCCGCGTCCCTTCGGCGCGGAAGTCGCCGGACTTGCGTTGGCGCTCGGCGCGCATGCGGTCGAAGACCTTGTTGTTGACCTCCTCGGGGAAGCCGAGGTGCTTGAAGCCGACCATTTCGATGGCGATGCCGAAGTCGCGGAGGCAGGCGTCCTTCATGAAGCCGAGGATTTCCGCCTCGACCTCGGGGATCTTGACCCGCTTCGGGTCGGTGTTGATCAGGTCGCCGAGGCGGTGGCGGCCGAGGATGTTGTTGCGGGCGTCGCGCACCTTGTTGTCGAGGATGTTTTCGGCGGCGGCGGTGGTGCTGACGGCGCGCTGGAAGACGGCGGGGTCGCCGATCCGCCAGAGGACGAAGGTGGTGACGATGGCCTGGTATTCGTCGGCAGTCTGGACCTGCTCGGTCTGCCCCTTCTGCAACTCATAGCATTGCAGGCGGTTGTCGTGCCGCCAGAGAGCCTCGACCAGGGGCCACTTGAAATGGGCGCCGGGCGGATAGATCTTCACCCGGGGGGCGCCGGCGGGGCCGGCCTCGGTCCGGGGCTTGCCCAGGCGCATGACCATGACCATTTCGGTCTCGCTGACCTGGAAGACGACCAGGGCCAGGAGGAAGATGAGGACCACGGCCGCCGCCATGGCGATGGCGATCCAGTGCTGCATGAGGTTGCGCTTGGGCATTTCGGGTCTCGCTCGTTCACTCAGGTTGGCTGAAATCCAGGTCCAGCAGGTCGGGCCGCAGCTTCTTCTCCAGGTTCAGGATATAGACCTTGCGGCCGGTCTCGCCGCCCAGGATGTATTTGCGGACATTGCGCCCTTCGTTCTGGAAGATCTCAAGGTAGGCGTTGAGGCTGAACATCTCGGGGGAGGCGCTGTAGGCCTTGAGCTGCATCGCGAAGCGGTCCGCCTCGGCGTGGGCCACCTCGACCCGGCGCTGGCGGTAGCTGTGGGCCGTGGCGAGGACCGCCGCGTCCGCGCCCTCGCGTTCCAGGATGGCGCGGCTGGCGCCCGTCCCCGCCTTGAGGACGGTTTCGTGCATCTCCTCCATGGCGGCGACGACGGCGTCAAACTCCTTCCCCACCTCCACGGGGGGGTGGAGCCCCTGGAGGCCGACGGCGACGATCTCGATGCCGAGCCCGACGTGGTCGGCCGCCGCCTGGATGCGCCGGCGCAGCTCCTCCCCGCCCTGCCCCCGGCCGGTGGAGAGGATGGCGTTGAAGTCAACGTTGGCCAGGTAGAGCGTGACCTCGCGGTGGGCCAGGGCGCGCAGGGTGGCGCCGCCGTCCCGGTGCCGGAACTGGTTGGCGTAGAGGTCGGTGACCCGGAAGTAGAGGGGGATGCTGGCGGCAAGGAAGCTGACGTCCACGGGCAGCACGCGCAGTTCTTCGCCCAGCGGCGGGCGGTCGGCGGCCTGGCGGCTGGCCACCGCGAACTTGGACTCCTCCTTGTTGTGCGCCTTGCTCCAGACCATGACCCGGCCGCTGAGGTCGCCCCCCGGCTCCGCGCTGGCCGCGGCATCGCCCGGGACGTAGCCGATGGGGATCTCCTGGACGCGGGCGACCGGGAAGAGGTAGACCGTGTCGATGGGCCACGGCCACTTGAGGTGCAACCCCGGCCGCAACGGCGCCCCCGGGTTCGCCACCCGGCCAAACCGCTGGAGGACGCCATTCTGTTCGGGGCGGACGACGATGAGGCCAGTCATCAGCCACATCAGGAAAAGCGCCAGGGCCGAAAAGGGGATCACCGTGCGCTCCAGGAAGCGGTAGAACCAGACGTCGGTGACCTTGAACCCGAACTGGTAGTCCAAGGCGGCGGCGACGTTGCGGGCCAGCCCCCCAGGCTCGGTGACCAGCGTCAGCAGCCGGCTTTCCGGCAGCGGCCGCTCCGCCTCGCCCGGCGTGCGCGGCCGGTAGAGTTCGACGATCATGTTGAGCAGCAGCTCCACCCCGAAGGCCATGAGCAGCGCCAGCCCGAGGCGCCCCGCCCGCATGTCCACCCGGGGCAGGGGCAGTTCCAGGTGCTGCAACAGCAGCGCCAGCACCGCCAGGCCGTAGAGCGCCCCGCTGAAGAGGAACCAGGAGCCGGCCGGCCGCAGCCAGCGGCAGCCCGGCTCGCGCGAGACGCCGGAGAAGAAGCTGCCGGCAAGCATGGCGCCGACGAAGAGGGGGAAGAGGAAGCCGGCGTAGAGCAGCGGCTTCAGCGGCGGCACCGGCGCGGCGACCCCCGACCAGGCGCGCCAGAGCCACCAGGCGGCGCCGGCCAGGGCGGCGCCGGCCAGGGCGGTGAGCGCCGGCAGGATCCAAGTCACGTAGGTGCGGTTGGCGCGGGCCGCCAGCTTCACCGCCTCGTCCGCCTCGGCGAACAGTTCGCCGCCGGCGGCGTGGCTGGCGCGGAAGGCGGCGACGGCGCGCTCCTCCTCCTGCTGCCGGCGGAGCAGGCGGAGGCGGAACGCCCCGGCCAAGGCCAGGGCGAGGGTGACGCCCGAAGCGATCACGGGCGGCTGCAACGAATAGGCTTGGGCGCCTCCCAGGAGGACGGCCCCCAGCCCCAGCAGGAGCAAGGCGAAGGCCGCCGCCAGATAGGCGAGGCCCTCGGCACGCCGCACGTCGGTTTTCAACGGTTCAGCCATGAGTCGGGACCCTGCGTGTCAGACCACCGCGGAAACACCCCCGGCCAGGGACGGCGGAGGCCGGCGTCAGGCCGTCGGCGGGGTGACACCATAGCCGGCTTTGGGCAAAGCGCAACCATCCGGATCACTCGCCTTCCGGGGTCGAGGCGAGGATGGTCACCGAATCGTTGACGGTGAAGGTGGCGGCGATGCCGGCGTCGAGGAGGGGGATCACCTCGATGGCGCTGGTGCAGGCCAGCCGCACCTCCAGCTCGCCTTCCGGGCTCTTGCGCCACTCCACGTCGAGCCGCCCGCCCGGGATCGAAAGCTGGGCCTTGGCCGCGGGGACCGCCGTCAGCAGCGGGTTGAAGAAGATGGCCTTGAACCCGGGCGTGGCCGGCCGCACCCCCACCAGTTCCGTGACCAGCAGCAGGTTGGGGCTGACGCCGTAGCCGTGGCACATGGTGCCGACCACGGGATAGTTGCCGCTCTCCAGGCGCGGCGAGAAGAACTCCCACCAGGTGTTGGCCTCCTTCTGGAGCATGCCGCCCCAGTACCATTTCAGGTAGTCGAACGCCCACTGGCGCCGGCCAAGGGCGAGGGCCACGTCAAGGACGAAGAAGCGGAAATAGGGGTTGTCGGCGGCGACGGCGGGGAACTTCTCGAAGGGCGCCTCGTTGCCAAAGAACTGGCGGAAGATCTCCGTCATGTCGTCGCGCGGGGCCACCCCGCCGAACAGCGCCAGGATGTTGCTCTGCCACGACGCGGCGGCGCTGCGCTGCCCGTCCACCCAACAGTCGGCGAAGCGCTTGGCCTGCGGGTCGTAGACCAGCCCGCGCAGGGCCAGGGCGACCTGGCTGGCGCGCTGCTTCCATTCCTGGGCCAAGGCCCCCTGCCCCGCTTCGCCGGCGATCCAGGCGGCGCTCCACAACGCCCGGCAATAAAGGGCATTGAGCCCGGTGACGACGCCGCGGCGCTCGATCTTGCCATGGTCGAGGAAGCAGGGCGCGCTGTATTTCTTGTCCAGGTCGGCCAGCAGCCCGCTGGGGTGGTCGGCCAAATGGGCGAAATAGTTGACCAGCCGCTGGAGGGCGGGCATCAGCCGCTTGAGCAGGGCGTCGTCCCCGGCCAGGAGGTGGTGCCGGTGCAGCCAGACGGGCCAGAGCAGGGAATAGTCGGGGATGTTGACGAAATGGTCGCTGGGGCAGACGGCGGACATTTCGCCGGTCTCGAACTGGCCGTCCGCGAATTCGCCGAGCGCCTTGGCGCCGAAGCGGTCGTTGCCGTGGATCAGGCAGGCCGCCAGGGACTGGATCATGGCGTCGGGGATGTACTGGGCGGTCTCCTTGCAGGGGCTGTCGAGGAAATAGTCCTGCAGCGTCACATCCAAGGTCCGGCAGCCGGTGCTCCAGATCCGGTTCAGGGTCTCGTCGGCGCACTCGAAGCTGGCCTGCTCCTCGGTGACGAAGCGCCGCCAGCCGCAGGTGACATTGCTGATCTTGACCGGCCCCTTGGCGGCGCGGGCGACCACCATCAGGTAGCGCAGGCCGCGGGGGGAGCAGGCCATCCAGTCGCAAGGCTCCTCCCCCAGGACCAGGGAATCGGCGTTCTGGCGGCCTTCATGGCAGGGCAGGACGCGGCCGCCCTCCTCGCGTTCGCCGAACAGCACATCCACCACGTCGCCCGGCGCGCCCTCCACCCGCAGGGCCGGCACGCCGTAGAGGACCTGCCCCCAGTCGAGCACGGCGAACTGCCCCTGCATCAGCACCAGCCGCTCCGGCGCCTTCTGGGCGACCTCGGAGGCCACCTCGAAGTGGTGGCCGAGCAGGTTGACCGCCTCGTCGCTGGGCGGCGGCAACGCCGCGTCGTACCCTTCGCGCACCAGGCCGGAAAGGTCGAGGCTGCCGATGATGTTGTTGATGGGGATCCGCAACGGCCCGGCCAGCCCCCAGCCCGGCAGGGCCTTGCCGTCGGGGGCGCGGAAGAGTTGCAGCTTGTAGGCGGGAAGGTCGGGGAAGAGCAGGGTCACGCCGGGCGAGTCGGCATCCACCTGCTGGCAGACCACCACCTGGTTCCAGCCCTTGTGCAGCTCCAAGGCGCCCTCGGGCCGGCCGTCGCCGCCCAAGCGGAGGTTGTATTCCGCGGCGAAGTCCAGTTCCACCCCCGGCGGCAGGGCGCCGACGCCATGCCCCTTGGCCACGGCATGGTTGCACAGCACCTTGGCCGGCTGGTCGGAAAAGAGGTTGAACTTGAGCGCCGTGGCGCGCTCGCTGTAGAAGAAGGTTTGGGCGGCATAGACGCCGGGGCCGGACTTTTCGGCCAGCGTGCGGAAGGTGAGGTGGACCTGGGCGAGGGCCGGCTGGCAGACGCCCCGGGAGCAGACGGTGCGGGCCGGATCCCAGACCGTCTCGAACTCGCACCCGTCCAAGGGCACCAGCTCGCCGGCCGCGACGTTGGCGGGCCCGCGCGACACCGCGGGCCGCCAGGCGTCGGCATTCACCACCTCGCCGGTCCAGCCTTGGGGATAGCGGGCGAAGTCAACCTTTTCGGCAAAGCCGCCCGACACGGTGCGGCGCGGCCGGTGGCCGGCAAAGCAGGCGCCCTCCTGGAGCCGCCAGGAGCTGTCGCTCCACAGCACCGGCTTGCCGTCGGCCTGAAGCTGGACCAGCAGGCCGGCGGGCTTGCGGCGGGCGGCGAAGCGGGCCACGGGGGTGTGGTGGGCGAGCACCGCGACCACATTGGGGCCGGTCTCCAGCAGGTGGGTGATGTCATAGCGGCAGAAGTAGAAGCTGCCCTTCAGCGGGTGCGGCGGCGGGCCGTAGGAGAGGTGCCGGCCGTTGACATAGAGGTGGAAGAAGGTCCCCGCGGTGATCCACAGCTCCGCCTGGGCGGGCAACTGGTTGAGGGTCACCTCCCCGCGCACGAACAGGTAGGTCTCCTTCCGGCCGGGATTCTCCGCCCCCCAAATCCATTCGGCACGCAACTCCGGCGGCAAAGACAGCTTTCGCATGGATGGCCTCTCCGAATCCTGGACTGTTGACCCCGCGGCGGATTGCACCGCCGCCCTTCACACCATAAACACGAAACGCCACAAGACAAACTCCGCCCGCCGGCGGCGGGGAGCCGTCAGCCCACCGGCGCCGGGGCGGCCCAGGCGGCGCGCAGCAGCCGGGCGGTCTCCGCCAAGGCCTGGGGGACGACGCGGACGTCGCCGACGACCGGCATGAAATTGGTGTCGCCCTGCCAGCGGGGGACCAGATGGGCGTGGACGTGCCCCGGCACCCCGGCGCCCGCCGCGGCCCCGAGGTTGAAGCCGACATTGAACCCATCCGGCTGCATCGTCCGGCGCATCACCGTTTCCGCCTGGGCCACCAGCTCCAGGATCTCGGCGCGCTCCGCCGCTGCCAAATCCACCAAATCCGCCACATGCCGGTAGGGCGCCACCAGCAAATGCCCCGAGTTGTAGGGGAAGGCGTTGAGCAGCACGTAGGCCAGCCGGCCGCGGGCAATCACATGTTGCTCCGGATCGGCGAACGCCGCCGGCCGCCCCTTGGCGCAGAGGAAGCACTCCTCCTCCCCCTTGGGGGCCGTGATGAAGGCCATGCGCCAGGGCGCCCAGAGGGGGCGGCGGGGGACGGCGTTGGCAGAGGGGGTCTCGGGCATCGGCAAAACGCTCCGGCGGCCACGGGCGCAAGCCCGGCCACCCCTAACATAACACCCGCCGGCAAAAGCGGAACCGGCCTGGCGCCGGGTTGCAGTTGTAGCGGTCGGCGCAAACGATATAGTGTAATCCTCGAAAAAACCATGCCGCCAGGCTGCCGCCCCCGTGAAAGAGGGCGCCGGCGCGGCCGCCCCCAACGCCAGCCAACGGCACGGCACACCCGGCAACGACGGGCAGGAGGAATCGGATGGACACGCAGGCGAAAACTTTCCTGTACGAAGTCAGTTGGGAAGTCTGCAACAAGGTCGGCGGCATCCATACCGTCCTCCGCAGCAAGGCCGGGGAGGCGGTCAAGCAGTTTGGCGACCGCTACCTCCTGGTCGGGCCGCTGCTGCCGCAGAACATCGAGTTCGAGGAGACCGAGGAGCCCGGCTGGAACCACCTGCGGACCCCGCTGGCCATCAAGGGGCTGGAATGCCGCTTCGGCCGCTGGACCATCCCCGGCCGGCCGCGGGTGCTCCTGGTCGCCGCCAACAGCCGCTACAACAAGGATCAACTGCTCTTCAACATCTGGGAGAGATACGGGGTCGATTCCATCGCCGGCGGCTGGGACTATGTGGAGCCGGTGATCTTCTCCACCGCCTGCGGCGAGGCCATCGCCACCATCGACAAGCTGCAATCCGAGATCGAGGACGGGCCGACGGCCGCCGTCGCCCAGTTCCATGAATGGATGACCGGCGCCGGCCTGCTCTACCTCAAGGAGAAGGCGCCCCACATCGCCACCGTCTTCACCACCCACGCCACCGTGCTCGGCCGCTCCATCATGGGCTCGGGGCGCGACCTCTACGGGGAGCTGGACGCCATCTCCCCCTTCGAGGATGCCAAGAACCACAACGTCGTCGCCAAGCATTCCCTGGAGCATGTCAGCGCCCGGGAGGCCGACGCCTTCACCGCGGTCAGCGACATCACCGCCCGCGAGGCGCACAAGCTCCTGGGCCGCCTCCCGGACGTGACCGAGAACGGCATCAACCTGGCCGACATCCCCGACTTCAGCCGCCAGCGGGAGGCGCCCCAAGAAATGCGGACGCGCCTCCTGGAGTTCGCCCGCCGCTTCCTCAAGGTCCCCATCCCCGACAACACCCGGCTGGCGGTCATCTCGGGCCGCTACGAGTTCGGCAACAAGGGGATCGATGTCTTCCTCGAGGCCCTGGCCAAGCTCAAGGAGACATTGCCGGAAGAGAGGCAGTTGCTGGCCTACCTCTTCGTCATTGGCGGCCACCTGGAGATGCACCCCGAACGGACGCCGCAGCCCGGCCAGCCTTGGCTGCCGCCCATCTGCACCCACCGCCTCCCCCATGAGAGCAGCGACCCGATCCTGCTCTCCTGCATGCAGAAGCGGCTCCACAACCTCCCCGGCGACCGGGTCAAGGTCATCTTCTGCCCAGTCTACCTCAGCGAGAACGACGGCGTCTTCAACCACGCCTACTACGACCTCCTGCAAGGGTTCGACTTCGGCGTCTTCCCCTCCAAGTATGAGCCGTGGGGGTACACGCCGCTGGAAAGCTCGGCCTTCGCCGTGCCGACCTTCACCACCGACCTGGCCGGCTACGGCCTCTGGGTCCGCCGCCTCCAGCAGGCCGGCATCGCCACCGACGGCCATCCGGGCGTCCAGGTGCAGGACCGCAGCGGCGTGGCGCCAGCGGCGGTGGCCGAGGACCTCGCCAAGCGGCTCCGCGCCGCCATGGACTGGAGCGAGGCCGAGTTGGCAACGGAGCGCTCCGCCGCCCGCCGGATCGCCGAACATGCCGACTGGGCCGACTTCTACAAGCATTACACCGCCACCTACGACAAGGCCCAGGCCACCGCCAGCCAGCGCCTCGCCAGCGAACGGCTCCGCCTCGTCACCGGCCTGGCGGAACGGGCCGCCGGCACCTTGCAGCCGCATTTCCGCACCTTCAACGTCGAGAGCGAACTCCCCCCGCCCCTCCGCCGCCTCCGCGAACTGGCCTTCAACCTCTGGTGGTGCTGGCAGCCCGAGGCGGTCGAGCTCTTCTCGCGCATTGACCCGGCCCTATGGGAGGCGACCCACCACAACCCGGTCCGCATCCTCGACCAGGTGGCGAACAGCCGGCTGCGGGAGCTGGCGGAAAACGACAGCTACCTGCGCACCTACGGCACGGTGCTGGCCGCCTTCGACGCCTACATGCAGGAAGGCAAGCCGCACCCGAAGCTGCCGGGCTGCAACAACATCACCCCCCGCCACCCCATCGCCTACTTCTCCATGGAGTTCGGCCTCCACGAGTCGCTGCCAATCTATTCCGGCGGCCTCGGCATCCTCTCCGGCGACCACCTGAAATCCACCAGCGACCTCAACATCCCGCTGGTCGCCGTGGGGCTCTTCTACAAGAAAGGCTATTTCGCCCAGCGCATCGCCGCCGACGGCGGCCAGATCGCCGACTACGTGGAGAACCTCTACACCGACCTGCCGCTGCGCCAGCTCCGCGACGAGAACGGCGTCCCCGTCCTCCTCACGGTCGAACTGCCCGGCCGCACCCTCCACGCCAACGTCTGGAAGGTCGCCGTCGGCCGGACCAGCCTCTACCTGCTGGACAGCAACGTCACCCACAACACCCCCCAGGACCAGCACATCACCGACATGCTCTACGTCGGGGACGAACGCACCCGGATCGAGCAGGAGATCCTCCTCGGAATTGGCGGCATCCGCCTGCTCCGCCTGCTCGGCGCCAAGCCGACGATCTACCACCTCAACGAGGGGCACTCCGCCTTCCTCCTCTTCGAGAACATCCGCACCGCCATGCAGAAGCGCGGCATGTCCTTCGACGAGGCCAAGGAGTACGTCCGCAGCCAGACGATCTTCACCACCCACACCCCGGTGGAGGCCGGCAACGAACGCTTCTCCCGCGACCTGATGAGCCACTATTTCCAGAGCTACATCAAGGAGATCGGGATCAGCCCGGAACGGCTCTTCGAACTCGGCCGCCTCGACGGCGGCGAACAGCAGCCCTTCATCATGACCATCCTCGCCCTCAAGCTCAGCACCTTCGCCAACGGCGTCAGCGAGCTGCACGGCCGGATGTCCCGCAAAATGTGGGAACGGGTCTGGAACGGCCTCCACCGCTCCATGGTGCCCATCGGCCACGTCACCAACGGCGTCCACATCCCCTCCTACGTCGCCCCGGAAATGCACGCCCTCCTCGAAACCTATCTCGACGTGGACTGGACCGACGACCTGCTCGCCGAGGCGCCGTGGAAGAAAATCCGCCAGATCCCCGACCAGAACCTCTGGGAGGTCCGCTGCGGGCTGCGCCAGGACCTGATCACCAGCGTGCGCGACTATGTCGCCGAGCATTGGAGCACCATCGCCCCGCCGGAAATGGAGCGCGACGACGTCCTCAGCCGCCTCCGCGGCTCCACCCTGACCATCGGCTTCGCCCGCCGCTTCGCCCCCTACAAGCGCGCCTACCTCCTCTTCCAGGACCTGGAACGGCTCCGCCGCATCGTCGAGAACCAGCGCCGCCCCGTCCAGTTCATCTTCGCCGGCAAGGCGCACCCCAAGGACACCCTCGGCCACGAACTGGTCAAGCAGGTGGTGACCGTCGCCCGCGACAAGCGCTTCGCGGGGCGCGTCGTCTTCCTCGAGAACTACGACCTCGCCACCGCCAAGAAGCTCGTCCAGGGGGTTGACGTCTGGCTCAACACCCCCCGCCGCCCCTACGAGGCCAGCGGCACCTCCGGCCAGAAGGTGCCGGTCAACGGCGGCATCAACCTCAGTGTCGCCGACGGCTGGTGGTACGAAGGCGCCACCGGCGACAACGGCTGGACCATCGGCCCCGACCCGGCCGAAGTGGACGAGGACACCATCTCCAACGACCTCCAGGACGCCAACCACCTCTACGCCCTGCTCGAGGATACCGTCATCCCACTCTTCTACCAGCGCAACAGCAAGGGCATCCCGGAGGGCTGGCTCGAAATCCTCCGCGCCTCCTTCGAGACCAATGTGCCGCGCTTCAACACCCACCGGATGCTCCTCGACTACTTCACCCAGATGTACAAGCCCTGCGCCGACCGCCACGCCCTCTTCCGCCGGGAGAACGGCAAGCTCGCCCGCGAACTCGCGGCCTGGAAGCACCGCGCCGCCAGCCGCTTCTCCTCCCTGCGCATCCAGGACATCTCCGCCGACGCCCTGGTCAACGGCGCCATGCCGGTCGGCAAGCCGTTCACCGCCACCGTCCACATCGATTGCGGGGAGTTCAAGCCCGAGGAACTCAGCGTTGACCTCGTGGTCGGCCGCGGCGACGCCAAGCAGCAGATCCGCAACCCGGCCTTCACCCCGATGCAGCCGACCGGCAAGCCGGAAGGACCGATCGTCGCCTTCCGCGCCGAATACACCGTGCCGGACAAGGGGCAGTACGCCTACGGCGTCCGCGTCATGCCCCGCCACGCCGCCCTGGGGCACCCGGCGGAAGCCGGCCTGGTCATCTGGGCCTGAGCATCCACCGCCGCCCGCCCGCCGCCGGAACCAGAGCCGGCGGCGCGGGCGGCGACGACAATGTCAGGCGAAGAAGCGGCGCGCCGCTTCCAGCCGCCGCAGGGTGCGTTCCCGCCCCAGCAGCTCCAGCGTCTCGTAGATGCCGGCCCCGATGGTGGTGCCGGTGACGGCCAGGCGCAGCGGCTGGTTGAGCTTGCCCTGGAGAATGCCGCAGGCGGCGGTGACTCCGTGGACCGTCGCCTCGACGTTCGCGGCCGTGAACTCCGGCGGCGGCAGGGCCGCCAGCTCGCCGGCCAGCATCTCCAGCGCCTGCCTGACCGCCGGCTCCTTGAACTGCTTGGCGCAGCCCTTCTCGTCATAGTCCGGCGTTTCCTTGAACCAGAACCCCCAGCCGGCGATGTCGGCAAAGGTCTTGGTCCGGATCTGCATCAGGGCGCAGACCTTGGCGAAGGTTTCCTCGTCAATCCCGGCGCGCCACCACTCCTGGCGCCCGGCCCAGTCGCGGGCGGCGGCCCGGAACTCCGCGGCGGGCAGTTCGGCGATGTACTGGCCATTGAGGTCGGTGAGCTTGCGCAGGTCCATTTGCGAGGCGGCGGCGCGGACGCGGTCGAGGGTGAAGGCGGCGACCAGCTCGTCGCGGCTCATCTTCTCGCGGTCGTCGCCGGGGGACCAGCCGAGGAGCGCCAGGTAGTTGAACAGCGCCTGGGGCAGGAACCCCTTGGTGCGGAAATCCCCCACATAGGCGTCGCCGTCACGCTTGCTGTAGGGCTTGCCCTGGGCGTTGACGATCATCGGCAGATGGGCGTAGGCCGGCACGGCGGCGCCGAGGCAGTGGAAGAGGAAGATGTGGCGGTAGGTGTTCTCCACATGGTCGTCGCCGCGGACGATGTGGCTGATCTTCTGGGTGATGTCGTCCACCACGTTGCCGAGGTGGAACACCGGCGAACCGTCGGAACGGACGATGACGAAGTCGGAGAGGCTGTCGAGCGGTTTGGAAAGCTCCCCCTTCACCAGGTCGCGGAAGCTGACGCTGCGACGGGTGAAGCGGAACTTGGCGGCGCCCCGGAGCGTCTCCCGGCGGCGGCCGGCGAGGACGTCGGCGACAATCTCGTTGAGCCGCAGCAGGACGCTGCCGGCGGCGTCAATGACTTCCAAATCCTGGAAGCCGGCCAGGCATTTCTGGACGGGCATCGGCGTGCCCCGGTTGGAAAGCTGGGCGAAGCGGATGCCGGCCTGGTCGATGACGACCTCGGAACCGGGATCAACCTCCAGTTCGGCGGGGCCGGCGACGGCGACCCCCGGCACTTCCTCCGCCGCCCAGGGGATGCGGAAGAGGACGGCTTCGCCGGCGGGGGCGGCGCCGGGGACGTCGCCCCCCTTGGCGTGGCGGTAGGCATGGCCCTTGGCGACCAGCTCCGCCGCGGCGGCGAGATGCCTTTCCCGCTGCGAGGTCTGGTGCAGCGGCGGCTCGTCGAAGCCCAGCCCCAGCCACTCCATGACGTCAAGCAAGGTGTGGATCGCCGCCGGCGTCGAGCGCTCCAGGTCGGTGTCCTCGATGCGCAAAAGGAAGGTGCCGCCGCAGTGGCGGGCATAGAGCCAGTTGAAGATGGCGGCCCGGATGTTGCCGATGTGGACGTGGCCGGTGGGCGAGGGCGCAAAGCGGAGGCGGATGGCGGACATGGCGGATCCCGATGCGGATGGCTGGGTTGAGCCCGAATTCCAAATCCCGCATTCCACTTCGGAAATCGGCATTCGAAAATCGGAATTCAGGTTGGGTGGAGCGGTGCGGCGGCAACCGCAAGGCGCAAGCCCGTAATGTAGCCTGCCGCCGGGCCGCGCGGCGGTTTCGGCGCGTTTCGGACAGGCGCGGCCATCGGGCGGCGGTTTGGGCGGCCATTGGGAACCGGGGCGGGATGGGGCGAAGCGGAGCGACGCCGGGAAGCCTTCCGACGGGGAGGTTGGCGTCCCTTCGGACAACGATTACACCCCCGAACACTTTCTAGGGGTAGCATTTGTAACTTGATAACAAGTGGTCAAGTCAACGGGGCAAACCCGCAATTCGTCAGAGCTGGGCTTTTGCCGCCAGCCGCGTTATAATACGAATTTTCCCCCTGCCCACCTGCCCTCCTGGAGCGCCCACGCCATGTCCGCCCAAATCATTGATGGGAAGAACATTTCCGCCCAAGTCAACGCCGAAACCGCCGACCTCGCCGCCGAGCTGCTGGCGAAGCATGGCGCCCGCCCCGGCATCGCCGTGGTGCTGGTCGGGGACGACCCCGCCTCGCGGGTCTACGTCAACAGCAAGGAAAGGAAGGCCGCCGACCTCGGCTTCCACTCCGCGAAGGTCGAGCTGCCGGCCACGGCCACCCAGGAGGAGGTCATGGCGGTGGTGGAGCGGCTGAACCGCGACCCGCGCATCCACGGCATCCTCGTCCAGTCCCCGCCCCCCAAGCAGATTGACGAACGGGCGATCATCCTCGGCATCAACCCCGCCAAGGACGTTGACTGCTTCCACCCGGTCAACGTCGGCAAGATGCTGATCGGCGACCAGGACGGCTTCCTCCCCTGCACCCCCTGGGGCGTCATGGAACTCCTCCGCCGCAGCGGCATCAACCCCGCCGGCAAGCACGCCGTCATCCTCGGCCGCTCCAACATCGTCGGCAAGCCGCTCATGGCGCTGCTGGTGCAGAAGGCCAAGGGCGCGGACGCCACCGTCACCGTCTGCCATTCGCGGACGCCGGACATCGCGGCGTTCGCGCGCCAGGCCGACATCCTCATCGCCGCCATCGGCAAGCCCGAGTTCGTCACGGCGGCCATGGTCAAGCCGGGTGCCGTGGTGGTGGACGTGGGGATCAACCGGGTCGCCGACCCCAAGGCGAAGAATGGCAGCCGCCTCTGCGGCGACGTCGCCTACGCGGAATGCGCCGCCAAGGCCTCCTGGATCACCCCCGTCCCCGGCGGCGTCGGCCCGATGACAATCGCCATGCTGATGCGCAACACCCTGCGCGCCTGCCAGATGGCACTGAAGCTGCCGGTGAGCTGAGGCGGCTTCCCGGAAACTCCCCTGAGGTGCCCCATGAGTCTTCTCTTCCTGCTCTTCCTGCTCGTGGCCGGGCTCCTGCTCGGCGGCTTGGCCGCCCTCGGCGCGGCCCTGCTGGCAACCAACCGCCGCCGGGAAACGGAAGGCGCTGGGGCCGCCGGGGAAGCGGTGCCGGTCCTGCCGCCGCCGGGGGCGAGGCGACGGCTGGAGAAGTCGCGCACCCCCGTGCTGGCCGGGGTCTGCGGCGGCCTGGCCGAGTGGCTCGGCTGGGATCCCACCCTGGTCCGCGTCGGCTACGCCCTCGCCACGCTGCTGGTCGCCGGCTTTCCGGGGATCATCCTCTACCTCATCCTCGCCCTGGTGATGCCCGCCCCGGCGGGCGCGCCGCCGGCGATGGGGCGCCTGCTGGCCGTGGCCGCGGCGCTGCTCCTCGGCCTGCTGCTGCTCCTGGTGGCCGTGGTTGGCCTTTTCTTCACTTTCCGCGTCAGCCGCTGCCACACCACTGCCCCCGTGGAGCGCCACCTGGCGCCACCGCCGCCGGCGCCGCCGGTCCAGCAGCCCTGAGCCCCGCCAATCCGTTTGGGGAAAAGCGCACTCCCCACTCCCTCACTCCTCGGCGATCTCCGCCTGGGCCAGCACCGATTCGTAGAACGCCTCGCCGCCCAGGGCGATGCTGAACGGCAGCAGTGCGCCGCGGGAATCCCAGTAGCGCAGGTTCAAGGTGTGGCGGAGCTGCCAAGCGTGCTCGAACAACGCCTGGAGCCGCTGCCGCTCCAGCGCCTTGACCTCGTCCCAGACCCGCCCCGCCGCCGCCCGGGTCGCCGGTTCCCGCGCCAGCTCGCGCCGCCGCGCCTCCAGTTCCGCCAGGGTTGCGGACTCCGCGGGCCGTAGCCGGCCCAAGCACGCCTCGCGTCCCTGCGGACTCCGCAAAGCGGCCAGCTCCCGCTCCGCCCGGTCGAGGACGTCCGGCAGCTCCCGCGCAAACTCCCCGGCGGCCAGTTCCGCCGCGGAAAAGCCACCCCCATGCAGCCAATCCGGCAGCCGGATCCGGGTGGCGCAGCCCAGCCAGCGGTCGAAGAAGCGGAACCGCACCCGCAGCAGCGGGAAGAGCGGCCACTCCAGCAAGCCGGCGGCGCGCAGGTTCGCCTCCAGCCGCCGGGCCGCGGGCATGTAAAGCGAGCCCAGGTGCGGCAGCGCGAGGGCGCCGCCGCCAGGTTGCAGCCGCGCCTGGAGCACCAGCAGCAGCGCCTTGCCGGCGAGGCAGACCAGGCCGGCCTGGCGCATGGCGTCCAGCGGCGGCATCCCGTCCGCACCCACCGCCCATGTGCGCTCGCCGGCCACGAGCCGCCCCTGTTCCAGGCGCAGCCCCGTGCGGTAGAGGCGGCCGGCTTCGTCGCGCCAGACGGCGAAGAACGGCAGCTCGCCCGCCGCCGCATCAAGCGGCTTCAAGCCGCAGGCGGTGCCCGCCACGGCCTCGTTGTAGGCGGCGGCCCAGTCGGCGTAGTCCAGGATGCACCGCCCCAGCAGCCGCTCCCGGGGCTCCGTCCGGTCCAGCGTGAAGAAGTCGGAGGTCAGCGCCAGTCCGACCGCCGGCGGGAGATGGCGCCGGAGCCAGCCCTGGTACAGCCGGACCAGGGGCGCGGCCGCAAACTCCGCCAGCATCGCCTCCAAGGCGGCAGCCTCGGCCTCAAACCATTGCCGGAGCCGCGCCTGCGCCGCCGGTTCGGGGAACGCCTGCTCGCAGTCCCGGCGGGCCCGCTCCAGCAGCTCGCGGAGGAACGGTGCGCACTCCGCCGTGCCCAGGTCGCCGATGACCCGGTGCCGGTCGCCGCCGCCGAGATAGCTGGAGCCGATGAGCTGCCAATTGTCCGAGCCGGCGTAGCGCGCATACAGTTCGTCCAGCGACAGTTCCAGCTTGCGGGCCAGCGCGGCGACACTCATCCCGAGCTGCGGCTCCAGCTCCCGCGGGTTCAAGGGATTGCGGCCGAGGAAGGCGGTGTGGAACAGGGCCGCGCCCCAGTCCGAATTGCCGGTGCGGTAGTAGCGTTCGGGCGCCAGCTCCAAGGCCGCCGGGGCGCCGGCGGCGGCCCCCTGGCGGGTGAAGGCGACGTCAATGTCCTCGACGCAATGCCGGCCACGCCAGCCCTGCCGCGCCAGGGCGGCCAGCTTCGGCAGCGTGTCCCACAGCACGTTCGAGTTCTGGTCAATGGAAAGGAAGTCGAAGTCCGGCATGGGCGCAAAATGTAGCGCGCCAAGCGCCAAACGGGCGGCACCGTTTCGGTGCCATTCCCGACAGGGCGGCTACGTCCCCCCACTTCAAGGCTCCCTTTGTAGGAACGGCCCGTTGGCCCCCATTCGCCGCGGCGGGAATAGTGGATATATTGCCACTTTCCTTGGGAGGGGGCACCTCTCCGTCCGCCGTTCGCCCGCGACCTGCCCATGAACCAGAAACCACCCCCCTACCAAGCGCTGCGCCGCACCCTGTTCCACGGCGAAATCCTGCTCCTCGCCGCCCTCGTGGCCTACCTCCCCTCCCTCGGCGGCGGCTTCAGTTGGGACGACGCGCTGCTGGTCACGGACAACCCCCACCTGCGCTCCCTCGGCGGCCTCGCCAACCTCTGGCTCGGCCGCGGGGTGCCCGACTACTTCCCCCTCACCCTCACCTCCTTCTGGCTCGAATGGCAGCTCTGGGGCGACTTCGCCCCCGGCTACCGGGCCGTCAACCTCCTCCTCCACGCCCTCTCCGCCGTGGCGCTCTGGCGGCTGCTGCTGCGGCTGAAGCTGCCCTGGGCCTGGCTGGGCGCGCTGCTCTACGCCGTGCATCCCGTCTGCGCCGCCTCCGTCGCCTGGATCAGCGAACGCAAGAACACCCTCGCCCAGCTCCTGGCCATCCTCGCCGTCCTCTGCTTCCTGCGCCACGAAACGGAACGGCGGGCCCGCGACTGGTGGCTCGCCCTCGGCTGCTTCCTCGCCGCGCTCCTGGCCAAGACCTCCGTGGTCACCATCCCTCCCGCCATCCTCCTCCTCCTCTGGTGGCGCGAACGCCGCTGGGACTGGGGCTGGGTGCGCCGGCTCCTGCCGTTCTTCGCCCTGGCCGCCGCCCTGGGGCTGGCCACCATCTGGTTCCAGACTCACCAGGCCATGGGCGGCAAGGCCGCCGCGCCCTTCGCCACCCGCCTGGCGGCCGCCGGCTGGGCCGAATGGTTCTACCTCGGCAAGCTGCTGGTGCCGCTGCGCCTCGCCATGGTCTACCCCCGCTGGGAAATCAACTCGGCCTCCCTAGTGGCCTGGCTGCCGGGGCTCGCCTTCGCCGCCCTGCTCGCCGCCGCCTGGTGGCAGCGCAACCGCTCGCCCTTCTGCCGCAACCTGTTCGTCATCCTGGCCCTGCACGCCGGGCTGCTCTTCCCCGTGCTCGGCTTCTTCGGCATGGCCTACCAGTCCATCGCCTGGGCCTCGGACCACCTGCAATACCTGGCGGTGCCGGTGGCCGCCGCCGCCGTGGCCGCCGCCCTGGAACCGCTGACCCACCCCAAGCCGATGGAACTGCACTCCGCCATCCCCAAGCCCCTCCCCGGCCTCCTCGTCGCCCTGCCGCTGGCCATCCTCACCGTGAACCAGGCCTGGCTCCACGGCAGCCAGGAACGCCTCTGGCGCGAGGCCGTCCGCCTCAATCCCGCCTCCCACGAGGCCCGCGTCAACCTCGGCGCCGCCATCCTCAACCCGCTGAAGGCCGCGGCCGCCAGCGCCCTCCTGCCACCCCAGGGCAGCGACGCCACGGCGGGGCCGCTCGCCCCCGACGCGCCCGAAGCCCGGGTGGCCGATGAAGTCATGGGCATCCTCCGCCCCGTCGCCCGCGGCCGCGGCGAGCTGGCGGAAAAGGCCAACATCCAGATCGCCGAGGCGCTGCGCATCCAAGGCCGGCTGATTGATGCCATCCTGCTGCTGGAGGAGGCGGCGAAACTCAATCCCGCCTCCGACAGCGCCCACTGCAACCTGGGCGTCGCCCTGGAAGCCGTCGGCCGCCTGGCGGAGGCGCAGGCCCACTACCGCGAAACCATCCGGCTCGCCCCCCGCTCGGCGGACGCCCACTTCAACCTGGGCAACCTCCAGTTCCGCCAAGGGCAACTGGCCGCGGCGGAAGCCTCCTACCAGGCCGCCCTCCGCCTCCGCCCCAACCATGTTGACGCCATGGCAAACTACGCCACCCTGCTCGCCCAGCAAGGCCGCCTGCCCCCGGCAATCGCCATCTACGAAGCCGCCATCCGCCAGCAGCCCGCCCGCGCCGAACTCCACCAGAACCTCGGCGCCGCCTGGCTCCGCGCCGGCGACGCCACCGAAGCCGAACGCTGCTTCCGCACCGCCCTTGACCTCAAGCCGGGCAACGCCGCCGCCTGGGGCAACCTCGCCACCGCCCTGGCCAGCCAGCGCCGCTTCGCCTCCGCCTTCGAGGCGGCCCAGCAAGCCAGCACCCTCGCCCCGCACGACCCGGCCTATGACCGCCTCGCCATCCTCATCCTCGGCGATGCCGGCCAACTGGCAAAGGCCTGCGCCAAAGCCCAGGAGGTGGGGCAACTCCACGCCGGACAGCCGGCGCATCTCCTCCAGGCCGCCGCCGCCTTGCGCCAGGCCGCCGGCGCCGGCGCCACCCCCGAAACCCTTGCCGTCACCCATGACCTCGCCCGCCAAGTCCAAGCCCTCTTTGTCCGCGGCGCCGCCACCCGCCAGGAGGCCGCCGCCGCCGAAGCGCTGCTACCCCCCCGCCACACCCCCAACTGACCAAGGGCCGGCGGGCGACCCAGGGATCCGATCAGCCCGATGAGTCCCATGCGTCTCATGGCTCCCCGCAGCCCGCGGCTCTCCCCCCCCCAAAAAAAACGCCATGCCCGAACTGCCTGAAGTCGAAACCGTCTGCCGCGCCCTCCGCCCCAGCCTGGTCGGCCGCCGCCTCCTTGACGTGCGCCCGCTCGTCGGCCGCCTGCGGACACCCCTGGACGCCGCCGCCCTCCGCAACGCCTGCGCCGGCCGCCAGATCCTCGACCTCCGCCGCCGCGCCAAGTTCCTCGTGCTCGAACTGGAGGACCGCCACGCCCTGATCCTGCACCTCGGCATGACCGGCACCTTCCACCTCGACCCGGCCGCCGCCCCCCACCGCCCCCACGACCGCGTCACCTGGGAATTGGACGACGGCACCTCCCTGCGCTTCCAGGATCCCCGCCGCTTCGGCAGCGTCGAATGCTGCCGCCTGCCCGCCGCCGGCGCCGAACCGCCCAGCCTCGCCAGCCTCGGCCCCGAACCCCTCGCCCCCGCCTTCGACGGCGCCCACCTCCATCACCACGCCCACGGCCGGCGCACCGCCGTGAAAGCCTGGATCATGCAGCAGGAGCTGGTCGCCGGCGTCGGCAACATCTACGCCAACGAGGCCTGCTTCCGCGCCCGCCTCGACCCGCGCACCCCCGCCGGCCACCTCTCCCGCCACGCCTGCGACCGGCTCGCCGCCGAAATCAAGGGCGTGCTGGCCGACGCCATCCGCGCCGGCGGCACCACCATCCGCGACTTCCGCTCCGCCGACGGCAGCGAAGGCCACTTCAGCCGCCAGCTCCAAATCTATGGCCACGCCGGCGAAGACTGCCGCCGCTGCGGCCCCGGCCACTCCATCGAGCGCCTCCGCCTCGCCGGCCGCGCCACCTACCGCTGCCCCCACTGCCAGCGCTGAGAGCCCATGAGCCCCATGGGGCTTATGGCGCGGCGGCGCCGGGCCACAGCAGCCGGATGCACACCGCCGGCTCGCCCGCCACCCCCCGGAGCCGGGCGAACTCCGCACGGCAGACCCCGGCGAGCCAGGCCGGTGCCGTGCCGGCCAGCAGCAGCGGAATCCGGCCGCGCCGTTCCCGGGGGATCTTGGCATCCACCAGGATGTCCTGGATTTTCTTCGTGAACTGCGCCCCGAACGGCCGCAGCCGATCCCCCGGCCGCCAGAAGCGCACCTGCAAGACCGGCGGCAGCGCGGCGGCGGCGAACCAGGCGGTGTCGCGCCCGCTGGCGGCGACGGGATCCGCCGGCGCCGGCCCTTCGGCCGCCACGAGCGTGGCACCCCCAGGCAGCGCCAGCTCTGAGCACGCCCGCCAATCCCAGGCAATGGTTGCGGACTCCGCAACCGCCACCGCCGCGGCGGCCGGCAGCGGCGCCGGCGCCAGCCGCAACCCCGCCTCTTCCAGCACCAGCAACCGGCCGCCGGCAACCGGGATCCGGCAGGGGCCAGGCTTGGCCAGGGCCGCCTCCACCCGCCGCAGGAGCGATTCCGGCGCAATCCAGTCCGCGCCCGCGGCGGCCGTGAGCCACTGCCGCAGCACCCGCGGCCGCAGCGCCGCCGGCAGCGGCCGCAGCGCCGCCAGCCCCGGCGTTGCGGACTCCGCGGCCCGCAGGGCGGCCGCCTCCAGGAAGGCGGCATCCGCATCCAGCGCCCGCAGCGTCGCCAGGAGGCCACGGTCATGGCCGAGGTCGGCGCGGATCAGCGGCAGCCAGCGGTGGCGCACGGCGTTGCGCAACAGCCGGAGGTCGCGGTTGCTCTCATCCTCACGCCACTCCGCAATCCCCTGTTCCCGCAGGAACGACGCCAGCTCCGCCCGGCGGCACTCCAGCAGCGGCCGGACCAGCCGCACGCCGTCCAACACTGCCACTGGCCGCGGCGCCGCCAGGCCGCTGGCGTTGGCGCCGCGGGCCAGGCGCAGCAGAAGCGTCTCCAGCCGGTCGTCGGCATGGTGCCCCAAGGCGACCGCGGCGGCGGACTCCGCCAGCGCCAGCCGCCGCCAGGCCGCAAGCCGCAACCGCCGCGCCGCCGCCTCCAGGCTTTCCCCCCGCCGCCGCTGCCGCGGCACCGCCAGCGCCTCCAACCGGAGGGGGATGCTGCGGACTCCGCAGAAATCCCGGCACCAGGCCGCGTCAGCGTCCGCCGCCGCCCCCCGCAGGCCGTGGTGGAAATGGACGGCCCGGAGCCGTTCCGGCGCCAGGGCGTGCAGGATCAGCAGCAGCGCCGTGCTGTCGGCGCCGCCGCTGAAGCCGGCCAGCACGGCGCCGGCGCCGGCCAGCAGTCCCTGCCGCCGGCAGAACGCGGCGACCTGCCGGACCAGGGGATGGTCAGCCAAGGGCGTCATGCCGATACCATAATGTGGCCCGGGAGCGCGGCCGGATTGCCGCGGAAAACGGCAACGCCGCCCCGCGACCAGTGGCGGGACGGCGTTTCACGGGCGGAAAAAATGGTGGAGCATAAGGGAGTTGAACCCTTGACCTCTTGCATGCCATGCAAGCGCTCTAGCCAACTGAGCTAATGCCCCACGGAGTGGCGGACAACGAGACTGTACTTTAGCACGCTTCCGCGGCCCTGCAACCGCGCATCCTGATTTTTTTCGCCAGTCCGGTCACGCCATTGCGCCCCGCGACCGCGCGCCGGCGCGATCCGCATACTCGCGGAAGAGGCGGAGATAGGTCTGGTAGTTGGCATAGGGGACGCCGGGCGGCGTCTGGTGGTCGCAACTGATGAGGAACCCGCCCTGGGCAGCCGTGGGCAGGAGGCGCTCGAACTCCTGGCGCATGGCCTCCTCGCCGCGGGCCATGGTCATCTTGTCGAAATGGCCGATGAAGCGCAGCCGCGGATGGTCGCGGCGCAGGCGGGCAATGTCCACGGCGGCCTGCCGTTCGAGCGGGAGGATGCCTTGGAGGCCGGTGCGCTCGAACCAGTGCGCCGGAACGGTCACGTCGCCGTCGGAGTCAATGATGGCGAGGATGCCGCGTTCCCGCAGCCGGGGCAGGATGCGGCCGTAATAGGGCGCCAGGAACTCGTCGAAGAGCGGCTCGGAGAGCATGGGGCCGTGGTTGTAGCTCAGGTCTTCGGCAAAGGTCATGAAATCGGGGGTGGCGACGGCGCAGAGGGCGTCCACCACCGCCAGCATCCACTCCGCCAGGTCGCGGTTGATCTCGTGCATGAGTTCCGGTTGGTCGTAGAAGGCATAGAGGTGCGGTTCGATGCCGAGCAGGGTGCGGGGGAACCAGAAGAAGCCGTCCAAGGTGAACCACAGCACGGCCTCGCCGCGCCGCTGGAGTTCCGCGAACCGCCGCCAGCCGTCCAAGGTGTCGGCGGCGAGCCGCGGATAGAGATGCGGCCGGAGCCGGCGGTAGTCGTCCAGCGTCTGGATGAGCGGGGCGCCGTGGCTGGCCGGCCAGGGGCAGCCGGGGCCGCGCGGGGCGATCCATTCTTGGCAGTAGAGGTCCAGGCCGAAGTGGCGGCAGATGTCGTAGCGGTCCGTGATGGCGGCGGGCAGCCCCTCCCCATGCCAGCGGTCAATGGTCTTGTCCCACCACGCCGCCCACTCCAAAAGCGGCAGACGGTCAAACGGCTGGAAATTCATCACGGCGTGGAAGCGTTCGCGGGTGGTCATGGCGGCTGAAGTCATCTTCATTCTCCTCTCCGGGAATGGATTGCCCAAAGGATCGGTGCTCAGGACATGGCTACTGTAGGCGCTCCGGCTGCCGTTTCCGCCCCGGCAGGCTAGATTATTCCGGCAAAAACCAGGATGATTCCGTCATGATGCGCAAGATTGGGAACCAGGAGGTTTTCGGGGCGGCCGGCCTGCCGCTGGCCGTGCAGCTCTGGCGGAACCCGCGCTCCGAGCCGCACACCCACGAGTTCACCGAACTGGTGCTCATCCTGGAAGGCGGCTGCACCCATCTCACCGGCGGCGAGGCGTATGAACTCGGCGCCGGCGACACCTTCGTGATCCCCAGCGGCCGCGCCCACGCCTACCGTCAGCCGCGCGACCTCCTGCTGGCGAACATCCTCTTCGATGCCGCCGGCCTGCCCCTGCCGCTGTTCGACCTGCACAGCCTTCCCGGCTACCACGTGCTGTTCGGACTGGAGCCGCGCTACCGGAACCGGGATCGCTTCCGGAGCCGCCTGCACTTGACGGCGGCGCAACTGGCCGAGATCCGGCCGCTGGCCGAGGCGATGGAAACGGAACTGCGCCACCGCCAGCCAGGGTTCGCCGCCCGTTCGGCGGGGCTGCTGCTGGAGGTGGTCGTCGCCTGCTCCCGCTGGGCCTCGGCCGGCGTGGCGGCGCCGCGGGCGGACCTGGTGCGGATCGGGGAGGTGATCAGCCATGTGGATTGCCATTACCGGGAACCGCTGACCGTGCCGGAGCTGGCCCGGCTCGGGCGGGTCTCCGAAAGCACGCTGACGCGCATCTTCCGGCAGGCGGTGGGCGCCACGCCGCTGGAATACCTGCTGCAACGGCGGCTCCGGCGCGCGGAGGAACTGCTGCGCCTCCCGGGGCAGGACGTGAAGACGGTGGCGGCGCTCTGCGGCTTCCGGGATGCCAATTACTTCACCCGCCGCTTCCGGGCGGCGACCGGCCTCCCGCCCCGGGAGTACCGCCGGCGAAGCCTCCCCAGCGGGGGCGCCTGACCCGCCCCGGCGCGAAGTTGGTGGCGCCGGGAATGCCCTGGGCGGGGAAGACTGGAGCCAGTGACCGGACTTGAACCGGTGACCTGCGGTTTACGAAACCGCTGCTCTACCAACTGAGCTACACTGGCGAACGGAAGGCAATGCCGGGCGTTTACTATAACGTGGCGGCAAGGAAAGGCAACGGCGTGCCCGCTCACCCGTCAGATCCCAAGGGGCGCACCATGACAGCCTGGGGCAGAGCGTGGCGCCGCCCCAGGTTTCCGTCCCAACACCGGTTGAGCCCTGAAGGGGCGTCCCATCGGACCGGAATTTCGGCGACATGCCATGCCCGCCCCAAAATCCGGTCCGTTCCGCGATCAGCTTGCCAGGCCGCTGGCGCGGGTCTCGCGGACCACGGTGACCTTGATCTGGCCGGGATAGCGCATTTCCTGCTCGACCTTGCGGGCCACGTCGTGGGCCAGCGCCGCCGCCCGCTCCTCGCTGATCCGTTCGGGCTGGACCAGGATGCGGAGTTCGCGCCCGGCCTGGATCGCGTAGCAGTTCTCGACGCCGGGGAAGGCGCGGCCGATGGCTTCGAGCTGCTCCAGCCGCTTCAGGTAGAGTTCGGTGGTCTCGCAGCGGGCGCCGGGGCGGCTGGCGCTGAGCTTGTCGCTGAGCTTGACCAGCGCGCCGTAGAGGGAGGGGCATTCGGCCTCCTCGTGGTGGCAGGCGACGGCACGGACCACGTCGTCATCCTCGCCGTTGCGCTTGAGCAGGTCGCTGCCGATGATGGCGTGCGAGCCTTCCACCTCGTGGTCAACTGCCTTGCCGAGGTCATGGAAAAGGCCGATGCGGCGGGCCTTGCGTTCGTCCAGGCCAAGCTGGGCGGCGATGGCGCCCATGAAATAGGCGGCCTCCTCCGAATGGGCGAGGACGTTCTGGGAATAGCTGTAGCGGTACTTGAGGCGGCCAAGCAGCTTGACCAGGGGCGGCTTGACCCCGGTGATCCCGAGCCGCTCCACGGCCGCCTGCCCGGCCTTGAGGATCTCGCCGTCAATCTCCTTGCTGACCTTTTCCACAATCTCCTCGATCCTGGTCGGGTGGATGCGGCCGTCGGCGATCAGCCGTTCCATCGCCACCCGGCCGATCTCGCGGCGGACTGGGTCGAAGCAGGAAATGACCACCGCCTCGGGCGTGTCGTCAATGAGCACGCTGACGCCGGTGGCGGCCTCGATGGCGCGGATGTTGCGCCCCTCGCGGCCGATGATGCGCCCCTTCATCTCGTCGTTGGGCAGGGGGATGGTGGCCGTGGTGCGCTCGTAGGCGCAGTCGCCGGCATAGCGTTCCATGGCATTGACCATGATCTCGCGCCCTTCCCGTTCCAGTTCCTGCCGGCACTCCTCCTGGTGGCGGCGGACCAGGGCGCCCCGCTCGGCCTCCAGCTCCGTGCCAAGCCGGGCAAGGATCTGCTCGCGGGCGGCATCGCGGCTCAAGCCGGCGATCCGCTCCAGCTCGCGCTCTTCCCGCTGGCGGGCCTGCTGCGCCTGTTCGAGTCCGGCCTGGATCCGTTTCTCGTCGGCGTGCAGCCGCTGTTCGCGGCGGTCGAGGTCGCCGGCGCGGTTCTCGACGCTGGCCGAACGCCGGTCCAAGGTCTCCTCGCGCAGCTCCATCCGCTCCTCGAGCTTGGCCAGTTCCTGGCGGCGTTCGCGGGTGGCGCGCTCGAACGCCTCCTTGGCCGTGATGGCCTCCTCCTTGGCGGCCAGCCGGGCGTCGCGCAGGATGGCCTCCGCATCCTGCCGGGCGTTCGCCCGCGCCTTGTCGGCATCCCGGCCGGCGGCCCGGTCCACAATGGTCTTGATGCCGAAGCCGGCCAGGAAACAGACGACGGAAACGGCCATCATGACCAGGTTCGCCTGGTCGGCAAGGGTCTCTTTCAGGCTTTGCAGGATTTCCCACATGGCTATCTCATCCTTCGGTCAGAGGTTGTTCTGGTTGTTCTGGTTCTTCTGGACGGCGCACCCGCACCGTCTCCCGCTCGGTGACCACCAGGTCCATCCGGATGTCGTGCGGCGCGACGGGCACGGCCGGCAGGAGCTGCCAGGCAAAGGCGACCCCGGCCTTGCAGCCGCCAGCGCCGGCCAGCAGCCGGTCGTAGAACCCTTTGCCGCGCCCCAGCCGCCCGCCTTGCCGGTCGAAGCCGAGGCCGGGCACCAGCCAAAGCACGTCCGCCCCCGCCGTGGCCGCCACCGCCGGCAACTCCGGCCGCGGCTCCACAATGCCGAACGCCCCCGGCACCAGGTCGCGCCGCAAGTCGGCCACCATCACCATCCGGTAGTCGCCGCTCCGCGGCTCGAACCGCGGCAGCCACACCTGCCGGCCGGCGGCGAGCGCCGCCGCCGCCAGCTCCGCCAGCTCCACTTCGCCCGGCATTGCCCAAAAGATCGCGACCGTGCTGGCCGCCCGGAATTCGGGCAGTTCCCGGAGCCGGTCACGGATGCGCCGACTGGCGTCCGCCGTGGTGGCCGGATCCCAGTGGCGCCCCTGCTCCCGCAACCGGGAACGCAGCCGTTGCTTCTCTGCCATCGGCGCAATGCCCATCCAAGCGACCCTCTGCCCTGTCCCAAGAAAAAGTGGCGAATTGAGGTAGTATAACGGCCGGCCGCACGAAAGAAAGGACGGCGGCGGCCAATGCCACCTTTCCCGCGCTTTCCCGCTTGCCCCGCGGCCAGGTTTTACAAATCCCCCGGCGGCTGTACGTTTTGCACCTGCTGGTTCCACCGCCATCTGGAAGCGCCCCGCCCCCCCCCATGAAGCGTCACCCCGCCTTCCCCGCCGAGCCGGATCCCGCCGCCCCCGCGCCGCCGCCCGAAGTGGTGCTGCCCCCCCTCCCGGCGTGGCCACCGCCGGCCGCCCCCGCCGAGGCCGCTGCCGAGGCCAGTGACGATCTTGGCGAAGGCCCCACGATCCGCATCCGCTGCCAGGGCTGGCGCAAGCCGTTGCCGCGGATGGCCGCCCTGGCCGCCGCCCGCATCCCCTACCGGCTGGAAACCGGCGGCGGCGGCGGCTGGGAGCTGGTGGTGCCCGCGGAGTTCGCCATCCCGGCCCGGCGGGAACTCAGCGCCTACCACCGCGTCAACCGCCATTGGCCGCCCCACCGGCAGTTCCTGCCCCAGACCCCCGCCGCGTACCGGCACGCGGCCATCCCCGCCCTGGTCGCCGCCCTGCTCCTGCTCCTCTTCCACGGCATCACCGGCGAGTTCGACCCGGCCGTGCCCGCCCAGGCCGCCGGCGCCGCCGACGCCGGGCGCATCCTCGCCGGCGACTGGTGGCGCCCGCTCACCGCCCTGACCCTCCACGCCGACCTCCCGCATGTGCTCGCCAACGCCGTCTGCCTGGCCTGGTTCGGCTTCTTCCTGATCCGCGGCGTCGGCCCCGGCCTGGGGCTGCTCGCCATCCTCCTCGCCGGGAGCGCCGGCAACGCCCTCGCCGCCCTGCAAGCCGGCCCTGGCCACGTCGCGGTCGGCGCCAGCACCGCCACCTTCGCCGCCCTCGGGAGCCTCGCCACGCTGCAAGTCAGCCGGGTCTGGAAAGGCTGGCGCGACCTGCTCTCCTTCTGGAGCCGGAGCTGGCTGCCGCTGCTCGCCGCAGTCGCGCTCCTCGCCTTCCTCGGCACGGCGCCCCGGGCGGACGTGGGCGGCCACGCCTGGGGGTTCCTCGCCGGCCTCGCCGCCGGCGCCATCCTCATCCCCTGCCGCGACCGCCGCACTTCCGCCTGGCTCCAGGCCGCCGCCCTCCTCGCCGCCGCCGCCCTCCTCGCCGCCGCCTGGCACGCCGCCTTCCAGGCCAGCGGCAGCGGCACCGGCACGCCGTAAGCCGCCGCCAAAGAGAACGGGAACGCAAAACTTGCCCCCCGCCACCCATCCGTTCCTCCAGCCGCTGCCGCTTGCGGGCGGACGCCTCTCCCTGCCGGACCGGCTGCCGCCGGGGCCGATGGAGGGAATCACCGCCGGCGCCTTCGTGCGGGTGCTGACCACCCGCGGCCTGGCGCGCTCCTGGATCACGCCGTTCCTCCGCATCTCCACGGCCGTGCCCCGCCCGGCGCGGCTGCGGGAACGGCTGGCCGAATTCCTGGACGCCGCCACGGCGTTCCAGCTCCCCAGCGTCGTCCAGCTCATGGGCACCGACATCCCCCTGCTGGCGGCGGCCGCGGCGGAGATCGTCCGCCTCCCCGGCATTGTCGGCATTGACCTGAACTGCGCCTGCCCAAGCCCGACCGTGGTCCGCAATGGCGCCGGCGGCGCGCGCCTGGCCGAGCCGCGCTGGATCCACGACGCCCTGCTCGCCCTGCGCCGGGCCTGCCCGGAGCACGGCGTCAGCGTCAAGCTCCGCAGCGGCTTGCGAAGTCCGCACGAGCTGCCGGCGCTGCTGGCGGCCGTGCGCAGCGCCCAGCCGGACTTCGTCATGCTCCACTGGCGCACGGTGGCCGAAGGCTACCACGCCGCGCCCGACGCCGGCGACCGGCTGAAGCGCGCCCGCCAACTCCTGCCCGGCATCCCCCTGCTCGCCAGCGGCAACGTCTTCACCCCGGCCGCGGCGCTGGCGCTGCACCGGGAAACCGGCGTGGACGGCGTCACCCCCGCCCGCGGCCTGCTGCGCAACCCCTGGCTGCTGGCGGAAATCCGCGCCGCCGCGGCCGGCCAGCCCGCCGCGGAACGCGGGGCGGCCGAAAAGGCCGCCTTCCTCCTCAGCCTCGCCCAGACCGCCGCCGCCGGGCCGGAGCGCTGGCGCCGCGGCTTCCTCCTCGAACTCGCGCGCCACCTCTTCGGCCTGGGCTCACCCCGCTTCCAGGCGCTGGCCGCCGCCGCCGACGCCGAAAGCTTCCAGGCCGCCCTTCGGGCCGAGGCGGGGCCATGAGTCCCATGAGTCCCATGAGTCCCATGAGTCCCATGGGAGCCATGAGGTCACTTGTCGGTTTTCTGCTTTTCGTCGTAGCCGTAATGGCCGACGGCACCGCCGGCGGCCGCGCCCACGGCGCCGCCGATGATCGCCGCGCCGGTGCGGTTGCCTTCGCCGCCCACCGCCGAGCCGGTGAGGGCGCCGACCGTGCCGCCGATCACGGCGCCGGTGGCCGCGCCCTTGTGCTCTTCCAGGCCAGCGCAGCCGGTGGCGGCGGCCAGGATGAGCCCGGCGGCAAGCAGGAGGCAGGGGATTGCGGAGTTCGCAGGAGTCATGGCCAGAAATCTCCAAGGATGGCAGGCGTTTTTTCCCGCGCGCGACCATGCGCGGCGGCATTCCCGCCAACATAATCCGTCCCCGCGTCGCGGCCAACGCCCCAGAGCCGCTGCGGCGGCGGGGCTTGCCATCGGGGGCGCCGCCGCCACATTATTGGCTGCCGCCTTCCCCCCACTTCTTCGCCCCAGGAGCCGCCGTTTCATGTCCCCGCCCCGGCGTCCAATTGCCGCCGCCGCCCTGCCCGCGGAGTTCGCCCGGCGCGGGCATCAGCCCGGAACCCGGTGCGTGGCCTGCCGGCGGCTGTTGCGGCGGGACGAGATCGCCCTGGCCCAGGATGCCGGCGGCCGGCGGCTGGCCTGCGCCGCCTGCGCGGGGCTGGGCGGCCTGGAGTTCGTCCCCGCCGGGAATCCCGCCCTGACCCGCCGGCTGCAACAGCCGGGCGGCCGGGCCGCCGTGCCGGTGCTGGAATGGCACCACCGCCAGCGCCGGCACGTCCGGGTCGGCACCTTGGCGGCAGCGGCGGCGGTGGTCCGGGCGCGGGCGGCGTGTCTGGCGGACGCGGATGCGCGCGCCGGACGCCGCCAGCGGAACCAGGTCCGGCTGGCGCGGGAAGATGCCGCCTACCATGCGGAGTTCGCCGCGGCGGTGCGGGCGCGCTTCCCCGGCTGTCCGGCCGGGGAGGAGCGGCGGATCACCGACCATGCCTGCGCGAAGCACAGCGGCCGGGTCGGCCGCGGCGCCGCCGCCAAGGAGTTGTCGGAACGGGCCGTCACCCTGGCGGTGGTCGCCTGGATCCGGCACCAGGAGACCGCCTACGACCGGCTGCTGGCGGGGGGCGTGCCCCGCGCCACGGCGCGCGAGCGCATCCGGCCACGCCTGCGCGAGGTGCTGGCCGCCTGGCGCACGGGCCAGGCCACGCCCGCACCGGCACCGGCGCCGGCGACGCCCGCCAATGCCGAGCTGCGCGCCCGCCTCGACGCCGCCGGCGACTTCTTCCTGGATTGAGGCGAACCCGGCGCCGTCAGGAACGCCAGACCAGCCAGATGAAGAGGCCGCCCAGGAGCAGGGTCACGGCGGTGATCGGGATGCCGAGCCGCATGAAGCCGCGGAAGCTCACCGGGTGCCCCTGCTTCTTCAGCAGCCCCATGGCCACCAGGTTGGCGGAGGCGCCGATCGGGGTGATGTTGCCGCCGAGGCAGACGCCGATGAGCAGGCCGAACATCAGCAGCGGCACTGGCGCGCCGATGCTGTCGGCGACCTTCTGGGTCACCGGGATCATGGCGGTGAGGAAGGGGACGTTGTCCACGAAGCCGGAGACAAGCGTGGCGGTCGCCACCAGGATGAGGAAGGCCAGGAGTTCGCTGTCGCCGACCAGCCGGGCGATGCCGCCGGCCAGGAGTCCGGGGACGCCGCTGCCGGTCAGGGCGCCGACCACGACGAAGACGCCGGCCAGGAAAAGGGTCGTGTCCCAGTCCAGCGAGGTCAGCAGCGGCCGCAGCCGCCCCCAGCGGGCCACCAGGCGGTACCAGAGCAGCCCGGCGGCGGCCAGGGCCAGGGCGAGGGTGCCGGCGAACCATTCGAAGTCGCGGTCGATGAGGGAGGCGAAGGCCAGGCCGAGCACCAGCAGCCCCATGAGGGCGGCCGGGAAATGGGAGCGCACCTTCTCGACGGGCACCAGCGCCACCGGCTGCTTCAGGTCGCGCAGGAGCCACCAGAGGACCGCCAGCGCCCCCGCCAGCCCGAGCTGGATCGCGAAAAAGATGGAGGGCCGGCCGTGGTAGAAGAAGAAGTCGTTGAACGAGAGCTTCAGGTAGCCGGCGAGGATCATGCTCGGCGGGTCGCCGATCAGCGTCGCCGTGCCTTCCAGGTTGGACATGATCGCAATGCCCAGCAGCAGCCGCACCGGCGAGAGCTTGAGCTTCTCGGTCAGGCTCAGGGCCACCGGCGCCAGCAGCAGCACGACCGCGACGTTTTCCAGGAAAGCCGAGAGGAACCCCGCCAGCAGGCAGACCGCCAGCATCGCCCCGCGGGCGGTCTTCATCCGGTCCACCAGCCATTCCGCCAGCACCGCCGGCATCCGCGACATCAGGAACAGCTCCGCGAGCACCAACGTGCCGAAGAACAGGCCGATGACGTTCCATTCCACCGCCTCGAACAGCGCCTCGCGCCAGCCCAGCACCCCGGCGGCGACCAGCGCCAGGCCGCCACCCAGGGCGACCCAGGACCGGCGGGCCGGCAACAGCACGAACAGGAGATAGCAGGCAAAAAAGACGGCGACGCTGATCCAGGCGTGGGTGCTCATGATCCTCGGACTCGCTGGCGGCGGTGGTGGAGTTTGGGGCGCAAAAAGCCCGTACTATACCGCCGCGCCCCAGCCCCGCCGCCGGTCAGGCCGGAAGCGGACTGCCGACCCCGTCCTGGATGCCCTGGACCTCGGCTTCCAGCGCCGCCAGTTCCTGGAGGAACCGGGCCTTGCCCGCTTCCAGGAACCGGGCGGTCTCACCCCGGTAATGGGCGATGCCGGCCAGGAGATTGGCGCGGAAATCGCGCAGGTAGGCGTGGAGGCGCCCCGAGGCATCCTGCGACGCCACGGCCGCCTGCCGGCGCAGCTCCGCGACGTAGAGGCTGAGTTCGTTGATGAACAGGTGGGGGCGCGACGCTTCGCCCAGGAGTGAGAGGCGGCCATAGATGTGCCCGACCATCTCCTCAAGGGAGGCGACGCGGTGGAACCAGGCGATGTTGGGCCCGCAGCAGACGGCGGGCGTCGCCGCCGGATCCAGGCCGTGGCTGAGGGTGGCGCAGCCGGCGAGGTCGTGGCAGATGCAGGCCTTGGTCACGACCTTGTGCACCGCGGCGGCATCGGGTTCGCCGCCGGGATGGTTGTCGGCCAATTGCCGGAGCTTCAAGCTCTGATAGGCGTGGGAGGCGACGCAGACCGGCTGCTCGGTCAGCTCGGTGTTGAACAGGGCGAAACCCTTGCGGCAGGGGGCGCCGGGACGGCCGTCGCGGATGCGCTGGCGGCGGGCCTGTTCGCTGGCGGAGGCGCGCAGGTTCCAGAACGGCACGCCCAGCGGCGAATTGTCGCTGAGTTCCACGTCGGCGGCGGTGGCGGCGGCGAGGAGGCGCAGCGATTCGGGATCGATGCTGACCGCTTCCGGCACCAGCATGAACGGCGTCCCCCAGCCGGTGCCAGCGACATGATAGACGCTGCGGAGCAGGCGGTCTTCGGCGGCGGTGCCGATGCCGCCCTGGGCGGTGATGCGCAGGCCGAGCCGCTCCGCGGGCGGCGGGGTCACCGCCCGGCGGCGGAGCGCCTCCAGATAGTGGGCGCGCAGCTCCGCAAGCAGCGCGGCGCGCTGGGCCTTGAACTCCGCCAGGATCGGCCCCATCAGCAGCCCCTTGGTGGCGAAGGCGTGCCCGCCGCAGTTCAGCCCCGACTCGACCCGGAACTCGGAGAGCCAGAGGCCGTGCTTGGCGAAAAATGTCCCCTGGATGACCGCGGAACGGAAGTCGCTCACCTTCAGGATGATGCGCTTGCGGGGAAGCCGCCCATCGCTGGGCAGGAAATCGGCGAAGCGGGCGGCATAGCCGTAGAGGGGGCGGTTGAGCCCCGCCGAGAAGACGACGGCCGACTCCAGGGAACTGGTCGCGAAGCCGCGCAAGGCGGAGCGGGCGTCGTCGGCGTCCGGCGCGGCGCCGTTGCGGCCGCGGGAGCTGTCGCCTTCGAGCTTGGTCATGATGTTGACATCAATGCCGCCAGGGATGGCCAGCCGGCGCAGCCGCTCCTGGAGCGCGCCCTGGGCCGCCGGCTCGGCCGTGGCCAGCATCCGCCGGTACAGCTCCTTTGCCGGCGCCTCCTCGGGCAGCCATTCGAAATAGCGGGCGATCTCGCTGCCCGGCACGAACGGCGCGGCCTGCAAGGCCCGTACCTGGGCCGCAACCCGCCGGCCGAGGAAGTCCAGGTAGGCCTGGATCCGCCGCGCCCGGGAGTCCGGCTCGTCCGGCCGGATCGGGGTGAACGGCTCGCCGGCCGCCCGGCTGTGGTGCTCCCGCATCTGCTCGATGAGGACATCGTCCACCAAGGAAATCACCGAGGTGATGCCGAAGCGCGCGACCTTCAGCGGCGAATCAATGGTGAACCCGGTCCCCATCACGGGGATGTGGAAGGTATGGGCGCTGGTGGCAGCAAGGGGATCGGTCAAGGGGCCAGGCTCCAGAAGGCGCGGCCGCCGTCAGCCGGTCCACGCCATGCGGTCGCAACAGGGAAAGAGGTTACGACCCACCTTGGCAACCGTAACTCGAACCATTGACAATATCGCATCTCCGGCGCGAAGCGCAAGCCGGGGCGCGGGAGTTCCGGTCACGTGGCCGCTGGGGGCGGGGGGCCGGCAAAGCTGACCAGCGGGAGCAGGTCGGGGGCCATGCCGCGCGGGGCGAAGACGGCGCCATCACGGATGGCAAAGCGCTTGGGGGAGCCGGGATCCAGGGTGAAGTGGGTGTTGTCGACCACGGGCGGGAACGGCCGGCCGTCGAGGTGCGTCCCTTCGAAGCCGGCCTTGAGCAGGAGCGGATAGCTGCCGGCCAGGTCCCAGAGGCGCATGTGGCCGAAGTAGGCCATGTAGCGGCCAAGCATGAGATAGGTCAAGGCGTTGATGGCGCAGCAGGTGTTGTGCACCGGGTTGGGGCCGGTGAAGCGGCCGGCCTTGGCGATCACCTGGCTGAGGGCGACCATGCCGCCGCCGTTGAACGGCAGGGGGCGCGGCTGCAAGGGCCGCAGCTCGACGGTGTCCGCCGGGAGGTGCGGATCGACGCGGTCGGCGAACAGCACCCGGTCGCCGGTGGAAATGAACAGCTCCCCTTCCTTCGGCAGGAAGACGGCGCCCTGGGTCATGACGCCCCGCTCCATCAGGCCGATGGAGGTGCCCCAATAGGCGAGGCCGTGGGCGAAGGGGGCGGTGCCGTCGATGGGATCGACGACCCAGGTGGCGCCGCCGGCCAGCATCGCCTGGAGCGCCGCCTCCTCCTGTTCCATGACCGTCTCCTCGCCGAGCAGGTGGCGGCCGCGCTCCGGATGGTGGAAGTGGCGGGCGAGCAGCGCCTCGATCTCGCGGTCGGCGGGCGTCACCAGGGTCTGGTCGGCTTTCAGCTCCCAGCTCGGGTTCGCGAAGTAATGCAGGCCGATGCGGCCGCATTCCAGGAGCAGCTCCAGCAGTTCCGCCACGTTCCAGGGCGATGGGGCGGCGGCGGGGCGGGGAGCGGGGGTGTCTTGGATGGCAGGCGTCATCATGGTCCTCTTCCGCTGGGGGTTGGGCGGCGTTCAGCCGGTGGCCAGCCGGCGCAGGAGCGCGGCGTTGGGCGCGGCAAAGCCGTCGGCGTCGTTGTTGAAATAGGCGAAGGCGTCGTGCCCCGCGGCGAGCTGGCCGCGGAGCCAGTCGGCAGCGGGGCGCAGGTCAGCCTCGGAGTAGGAGCCGCCGTAGTGCTCGCCGTGGAAGCGGAGGTAGGTCCAGTCCGCCGTCAGCAGCCGGGGATAGTGGGGCAGGAGGTCATGGATGCAGAGGGCGGCGTTGTGGGCGCGGAGCAGCGCGAAGACCTCATCGCGGAGCCAGTCCGGGTCGCGGAACTCGAAGGCCCAGCGGAGGTCGGTAGGGGCGGCGGCGAGGAACTCCCGCAGCCGGCCGGGGTCGGCGTGCCAGTGGGGCGGGAGCTGGACGAGGATCGGGCCAAGGGCGGGGCCGAGCCGGCGGGCGCGCGCCACGAACTCGCGGGTGGGTTCCGCGACCGCCAGCAGCCGCTTGATGTGGGTGCAGAACCGGCTGAATTTCAGGGCGTAGGTGAACCCGGGCGGGGCCTTCTCCCGCCAGCCATCGAAGACGGCGGCGGCCGGCAGCCGATAGAAGGTCGCGTTGATCTCGACCGAGCTGAACTGGGTGGCGTAGAAGGGGAAGCGCCGGGCCTTGGGCAGGTCGGCGGGATAGAACACCCCCTGCCAGTGGTCATAGAGGAACCCCGAGGTCCCCACCCGCAACTGGCCGGGGACGGCGGCGGCATTGGCGGCGGCGTCATTCATGTTCACCAAAGACGATGGCCTCAAAGACCTCGAAGCTGGCGCCGCGCCGCCAGGCGTCGGGCGGCAGGCCGGCCTTGAGGGCGAGGTGGGTGAGGGTCGTCTCCTTGTCCCACCCCTGTTCGGGGGCGACCTGGGGGAGGAAGACGGCGGCGGCGCGGCCCTTGCTGAGGATGATCCCGTGCCGGCCCAGGACGAACTCGTCGAGGCTGGCGATCGGCCGGGCGGGGGTGAGCACGGAGATCTCGATCTGCAGCCGGGGCAGTTCGGCGGCGGCGACCGGCGGGAAGCGCGGGTCGTGGAAGGCGGCGTTGACGGCGTTGTGCAGGACGTTGCGCCAAAGCGGCTCGGACGCCTCCAGGTTGCCGATGCAGCCGCGCAGGCTGCCCGTGCCCTTCTCGGTGAGGGTGACAAAGCAGGCGCGGGTTTCGCGCAGGGCCGGAGCCAGCCGTTCCGGGTCAACCGTCGGCGGCCCCTCCTTGCGCAGCCGCCGGTCGACCGCGTCGCGGGCCAGCGTCAGCAGGAAGCTCTGCTCCGCGGCGACAAAGCTTTCGGCCGCGGCCGGGGCGGCCGCCTTGGCGCCGGCAGGGGCGTCATGGACGGCGATGGCCGCATAGCTGACGGTGTGGTCGTAGTCATGGGTCAGGTCGGCGGAAGTGCTGTAGGCGAGCTGGACGACCCCCACCGGCTCGCCGGCGCTGGCGGCCAGCAGCAGGCCAATGGGGGTGCTACCGCAGATGGTGGCGCCGGTCGTGTCGAGATAGGCGAGGAACCCCGCCAGGTCGCGGCCACAAATGAGGCGGATGGCGCCCTCGTCCAATTCCTTGAGCCGCCGAGGCACGTCGCGGGTGAAGGGGAGATAGCCGAAGGCGCGGCCATAATGGGTGAAGTCGGAGCTGGCCACCCAGACGGTGTCCGGCCGCCACAGCTCGTCATGGAGCACCCGCCCCAGCTCCCGGAAGGCGTCCCGGTCAAGCTGGCCGCAGACGACCGGCACCAGCTTGGCGCCGGGCAGCACGGCCTGGATAAAGGGGAGCTGGACTTCCAGGGCATGCTCATCCCGGTGCGCGTCGGTGCGGGTGGAAATCAGCGGATGGGCCTGGGCGAGGCGGGCGCAGCCCTCCACGTCCACGGCCATCGCTCCCAGCGGCGTGGCGAACTCCGCATAGTCGCCGATGCTAATGCCTTGGAAGCCAACATGGTGCGAGGGCGCCAGGACCACCACCCGCTTCACCTCCGCCGCCCGCGCCCGCAGCCGGGCGAAGGCGGCGCCGGCGGTCGCCCCCGAGTAGACATACCCCGCATGGGGGACGATCACCCCCCGCACCGCGCCGGGCAGGGGCGCGCCGGCAGGGGATGCCAGGAAGCTGGCAAGCATGCTCCGGAGTTCGGCGGGAGCCGCCGGATAGAACTGGCCGGCCACGGCCGGGGGGCGCCGCTGGCTGAAGGTGGGAGATGGCGTCATGGCTGGGTTCCTCCTCAACGATCCGTCACCACCGGTGTCTGGCCGCCGCGGGGCGGCGGCGGCGAGGCTCCGGGGAGCCATCCACAATGTAGCCCGGCTCATGCCGGATTGGCAACCGCAAGCACCCCGCCCGGCATCCTCCGGCGCCGGCAGGGAAACCAGCAGCGCGGCGGCGAGGAACAGGAAGGCGGCGGTGTGGAGGGCGTCGCGCCAACCATGCCAGCGGGATGCGGTGGAGTTGGCCATGTCGGTTGTCTCCCGGCGCAAGGGAACCATGGCTTGCACACCCATACTCTATCACCGTTGCCGTGGCACAAGCAACCCCCTGCCGGTTCGCGGCTCTGACATCCGCCCATCCGTGAGCGATTCACCTTGTCCCCAAGGCGGTCCGTGTCCCGTCCGTGTGCGTCCGTGCCGTGTCCGTGCCCCCATCGCCCCCGCCGGCGCCCCCCTTGACCCGTTGGGGAGAGGTGACAACGGGGGGACGGGGCTATATTCCTGGCATGAAGCCGGAAGCTGGCCAACCCCAACCGCCACCCCCGCCCCGGCTGACGCGCCGGGACGCGCTCAAGCTCGGGCTCGCCGGGCTCGCCTGCTGCGCCACCGGCCTCTGGCCCGGCTGCGGCCGCCCGGAAGCCCGCGCCGACTGGGGCGGCGACGACGCCATCCCCGATCCCCAGGCCTGGGAACTCTGGCGGCGCCGGGGCTGGCTCCACGAGGCCCGCCACTGGCGGCGCGAAGGGCGCACCGCCTATTGCGAACTCTGCCCCAACGGCTGCGTGCTCGATCCGGGCGACCGCGGCCGCTGCCGCACCCGGGTCAACCACGAAGGCATCCTTTACACCCTCGCCTACGCGAACCCGTGCAGCCTCCATGTGGATCCGGTCGAGAAAAAACCGCTCTTCCACTTCCTCCCCGGCAGCCGCTCCTTCTCCCTGGCCACCGCGGGCTGCGTCCTCCGCTGCCTCAACTGCCAGAACTGGGAAATCTCCCAGCGCACCCCGGAGGCGACCAAGGACGCCCAAGGCCCGGAACTCCGCCTGCGCCCGCCCCTGCCCGCCCGGCTCAGCTACGCCGACACCGCCCGGCTCAGCCTCTTCCCGGAGGACGTCCCCGCCGTCGCCCAGGCCCTGGACTGCGCCTCCGTCGCCTGCACCTATTCCGAACCCATCGCCTTCTACGAATACACGCTCGACATCGCCAAGGCCTGCCGCGCCGCCGGCGTGAAGACGATCCTGGTCACCTCCGCCCATGTCCGGGAACGGCCGCTGCGGGAGCTGGCCGCCCACCTCGACGCCGCCCACCTCGACCTGAAAGGGTTCAACGACGAAACCTACCGGAAGCTCAACGGCGGCCGCCTCCAGCCGGTCCTCGACGCCATCACCCTCCTCAAGCAGCTCGGCGTCTGGACCGAGGTCGTCAACCTCGTCGTCCCCCGCCACACCGACAAGCGGGAGGAGATCCGCCGGCTCTGCGCCTGGCTCGCCGAGCACGCTGGCCCCGACACCCCCCTCCACTTCTCCCGCTGCCTCCCCGCCTACAAGCTCACCAACCTCCCCCCCACCCCCCTGGAAACCCTGCTGCAAGCCCGGGAGGACGCCCGCGCCGCCGGCCTGCGCCACGTCTACCTTGGCAACGTCCGCGGCGTCGCCGACGCGGAAACCACCTTCTGCCCCGCCTGCCACCGCCCAGTCGTGGAACGCGACATCTTCGCCGTCACCCGCCTGGACCTCACCCGCGGCCGCTGCAACCACTGCGGCGCCCCCCTCCCCGGCGTCTGGCAATGAGCGCCTTCTTCCCCGCGAAGGGGGATTGAAACTGGGAATTGAGGCCAGGGCGGGGCTCCCAGCCCTGGGACTCATCAGACCCCTGGGACTCATCGGCTCGCGGCAGCGCCCGGAAGCAGTTTCCGCGCCACGGCATCCGGCGGAAGGCCGGCGACGAGGATGCGCTTCCCGCGGCCGGTTTCGCCAGCCAGGAGGGTGACGGCCGCCTTGGGCAGCCCCAGCGCCTGGGCGAGGAAGCGGCAGACCTCCGCATTGGCGGCGCCATCCACCGGCGGGCTGGCGACGCGGAGCTTGAGCGCGTCGCCATGCCGCCCCGCCACCTCCGTGCGCCGGGCCCGGGGCTGGACATGGAGCCGGACCACGGTGCCGCGGGCATGGGCGCAGAAGGGTGAAACGTCAGGCATGCGGACTCCGCAACGGCGCGCGGGCGGCGGCCTTTATCAGGCGGGGACCGGCGGCGGCGTGGCGGCGCCTTCGGCCCCGGGGGCGGGCGGCGGCGGCCCGGCCACGCCGGGCTCCGCCTTGACCGGCGGCGGCGGGAAGCCGAGCAGCTCGCGGATCTCGACGGCGTTCATCGTCTCCCGTTCCAGCAAGCTTTTCCCCAGCTTCTTGAGCCGCTCCAAGTTCTCCCGCAACAGGCGGTCGGCACGCCCCTCGGAATCGCCGACGAAGCGGCGGATTTCGTTGTCGATCTCGCGGGCGGTCTCCTCCGAATAGTCCTCGCTGCGGGTGATGTCGCGGCCGAGGAAGATATGCTCCTCCCGCCCGGAATAGGAGATCGGCCCCATCTTTTCGCTCATCCCCCACTGGCAGACCATCTTCTTGGCGGTGTCGGTGGCCTGGCGGATGTCCATGGCGGCGCCGCTGGTGGTCTCGTTGAAGATGAGCAGCTCGGCGGCGCGGCCGCCCATGAGCATCGCCATCTGGTCGAGCAGCTCCGGCTTGCTGACCGTGTAGCGGTCGCTTTCCGGCAGGTGCATGGTGGCGCCGAGGTAGGCGGTGCCGCGGGGGATGATGGTGACCTTGTGCAGCGGGGTGGCGTGTTCGCAGAGGAGCCCCACCAAGGCATGGCCGGCCTCGTGGTAGGCGGTGACCTCGCGGTCATGCTCGTCAATCTTGCGGCTGCGCCGCTCCTTGCCCCAGCGGACCTTGTCCCGCGCCTCCTCCAGCGCGTCCATGTCGACGGCCGACTTGTTGGAATGGGCGGCGATGAGGGCGGCCTCGTTGATCAGGTTGGCGAGGTCGGCGCCGCTGAAGCCGGGGGTGCCGCGGGCGATCACCCCCAGGTCGGCGTGAGGATCGATGGTGACTTTTTTCACATGGACCTTGAGGATGCTGAGGCGGCCGTTGACGTCGGGCAGGTCAATGGTGATCTGGCGGTCGAAGCGGCCGGGGCGGAGCAGGGCCGGATCGAGGACGTCGGGGCGGTTGGTGGCGGCGACGACAATGACCCCGGCGTTGGGCTCGAAGCCGTCCATCTCGACGAGGAGGGCGTTGAGCGTCTGCTCCCGTTCGTCATGGCCGCCGCCGATGCCGGTGAAGCGGGAACGGCCGACGGCATCGATCTCGTCGATGAAGATGATGCAGGGGGCGTGGCGCTTGCCCTCCTCGAACATGTCGCGCACCCGGCTGGCGCCGACGCCGACGAACATCTCCATGAAATCGGAGCCGCTGATGTGGAAGAAGGGCACTTCCGCTTCGCCGGCAATGGCGCGGGCGAGCAGCGTCTTGCCGGTGCCCGGGGGGCCGACCATGAGCACGCCCTTGGGGATGTGGCCGCCCAGCTTCTGGAACTTCTGCGGCGCCCGCAGGAAGTCAATGACTTCGGCCACCTCCTCCTTGGCCTCCTCGATGCCGGAGACATCGGCGAAGGTGACCTTCTCCTGGTTGGGCATGATCAGGCGGGCGCGGCTCTTGCCGAACTGGAGGGCGCCCTTGCCAGCCATCTTGAGCTGGCGGGAGAAGAGGAAATAGATCACCCCGACCAGGAGCAGCACCGGCAGGAGGGTGAGGACGACGCTGGTCCAGAAGGTGGAGGAGGCCTCGGTCTTGCGGGTCGGGCAATGTTCGCGCAGGAGCTTGTCCAGCTCGTCCGTATAGACGGCAAGGGTCTCGAAGCGTTCGACGGTGGCGGGGGCGCGCGCCGCTGCCTCGCCGGGGTCGGGCTTCTCGATCCGGTAGGTGCCGGTGATCTTCTTGACATCGGCCGCCTCGCGCGGGCTGACGGTGGCGGTCAGGACCTGGCCGTCGCGCAGAAGCTGTTCGAACTCGGACTGCTGGAGTTCGTGGAGCCGCGCCCGGCCGCTCCGGGGATTGAAGATCATCAGCCCGAGGGGCAGCAGCAGCAGGAGGAGGATCCAAAACAGGAAGGTCTGGATCGGCGGGCGCGGGAAGCGGCGTTCCGGCGGCAGCGGCGGCGCCGCCGGCTTGCCGGCCGCGCCCTCCGGGGGGGGCGGCGCCGCCGGGTTCGCTTCCGGGCGTTCGTTCCTGGTTTCGGGAGTGGGTTCGGTCATGGGCGCGGCAGGCCGGGTCATTTTGCGAGCAGGTTTTTCAAGAGGATGAGCAGCGCCAGGATGACCCCCACGCCCAGCAGGGAGAGGATGACCGGGAAGGCGTACTTGGCCACGCCGCCCTTCCCGCCCATTCCGGAACGGGAGCCGAAGGGGGAGAAGTTCGCCATGTTCGACAGCGATTCCGTGCCGCTGGAGGCGGACAGGTTGATGCCGGTCTTGGTCCCGAGGGTGTTGGTCGAAAGCTTCAGGCCCGAATCGTAGAGGATTTCGACGCTGCCACACTGGAGGATGTCGCTGTTGGCCAGCTTTTGGGAGCTGATCTTGGCGCCGTTGATCCGCGAGCCGTTGGTGCTGCCCTGGTCGATGGCGAGGAAGCTGCCGTCCTCCTGCCGCTCCAGCAGGCAATGGCGGCTGCTCATCGTCGGGTCGGGGATGCAGATCTCGCAACTCTCCACGCGGCCGATCAGGTAGCGTTCGGCCGTCAGTTCAAAGGATTGCCCGCGCAACGGCTCCGACAAGACCACCAGCTTCGGATTCGCACCCATGGCTGCCGCTCCAGATATTGGCAAACAAAGAAAGCTCAAAACTGGGGAAGGCGCACGGCCAACGCTCCGCCGCCACCTTCGCAATTGTCTGTATTCTATGCCAACTCGCCGAAATCGCCAGTCCTGCCCCCATTTTTTCTGGCGGGCCTGGGGAAAACCGGTCACGCCCCCGGCGGCGCGGCGGCGGCGGCGAGGGGGCGGATCTCCGGGTCGTCACGGAGACTTTCAGCCGCGACGGGAAAGCGCTGCAGCAGCTCCCGCCAAGTCGTCCGCGCCTCCTGGGTGCGCCCCTGCCGTTGGAGGATGCGGACGGCCAGGAGCATCGCCTGGGGGGTGAAGACCGGATCGTTCTCCAGGACAAAGGCGCCGACCGCCTGTTCCAGCGCCAGCTCCAGGCGCCCCTCCCGGAAATGGATGCTGGCCAAGCCGAGCCGGGCGCGGGCCCCGGCTTCGCCGCGGGCGGGGCTGGGCGGCTGCAACGCCGCGGTGTAGGCCAGGACCGCCTGGTCGGTCCGGCCGGCGGCGGCGTCCAGGTCGCCGGCCAGGGCCAGGGCCTCCTTGCGGAAAGCCGGCGGCGCCGCTTCCGCCAGCAGCGGCGCCAGTTCCGCGCGGGCGGCGGCGGCATCGCCGCCGGCGAAGAGCGCCGCCGCCAGCCGCAGCCGGCCGCGGCCGGCCATTTGCGGGTCGGCGGCGAGCTTGAGCCGGCGGCAGGCGAGGGCCGCCTCCGCCAGGCGGCCTTGGCGGAAGAACAACTCCTCGACCCGCGCCAGCAGGGGGTCGGGCCAGGGGGGCGCCGCTTCGTCCTTGAGCAGTTCCGCAAAGAGGGTGCGGGCTTCCGCGTCGTTGCCGCCGTCGAGCAAGGCGGTGGCCAGATAGCGTTTCGCCTCGACGGCCACGGCCGGGGGCGGCTTGGCGTCCACCAGCCGGCGGAACCGCTCCACCGCCACGGCGTACTCCTTGCGGCTGTAGGCCAGCCAGCCGGCAAAGAGCTGGAGACGGCTCCGCTGTTCACTTTGTGCCGCGGGCAGCCGCTCCAGCAGTTCCGCCACAATCAGTTCGGCGGCGGCGAAATCGCCACGGTCGGCTTCCAGTTGCGCCAGTTCGACGGTGGCGGTGACGGCCTCGGGCGCACCGGCGTGCCGCTCGCGGACCGCCGCGAAATCGGCCGCCGCCGCCGCGGCGGCGCCAGCCTCGCGGGCGAGTTGGCCGGCGCGCAGCAGGAACCCGGGGCGGCCAGCCAGCTCGCCGCGCTGGGCCAGCTCCCGGTAGGCCGCCGCCGCCGCGGGCAGCCGCCCGGTCCGGCGCAGGCATTCCTCCAGGCGCGCCGGGGCGGCCGGCCAAAAGGTCCAGGAGGGGCCGGCGGCGGCCAGGGCCTGGCGCAGCCAGGGCTCCGCCTCGGCCCAGCTTCCCGCCCGCGCCAGCGCCTCGCCGGCGAAATAGGCCACATCCGCCCGCTCCGGCGCCGCGGGGTGGGCCGCCAGGAACGCCTTCGCTTCCGCCACGGCCTCGGCCGTCCGGCCAAGGGTGGCCAGCCAGGCCGCCACCTGCCGGCGGGCGGGGATGGCATAGCTCGCCGGCAATCCCGGCCGGGCGAGGAGTTGGCGCATCGCCGCCAGCGCCTCCGGAACTCGGCCCACCCCCGCCTGGCAGAGCGCGGCCAGGAAAAGGCGGTCCTCGACGCCGGCCGCGGGATGGTCCGCCGCCCAATGGATGACCTGGGTCTGGGCGCCGGCAAAGTCGCGGAGATGATAGTGGGCCCACGCCAGCCGGCGGCGGGCTTCGGCGTCCCAGGCGCTGGCCGGCCACTCGCGCAGCAGCCGTTCGTCCGCCGTGGCGGCGGCCCGGTGGTCGCCTTGGGCAAAGGCCATTTCCCCCAGCCGGAAAAGCGCCTCGGCGCGCACGGCGGCGGGGGCGGCGGCGGCGGCCGCGAGGCGGTTCCAGGCGGCGGCGGCGCCGGCCCGGTCCCCCTGGCGCCGCAGGAACAGCCCCTCGCTGAGCCAGGCATAGGCGACGTAGGGCCGCTCCGCCGGCGCCGGCAGGCCGCGGAAGGCGGCATAGCGTTCCGCGGCTTCCGCCGTCCGCCCCGCGGCCTCGGCCAGCCGGGCCAGGTGGTAGCGGGCGCCATCCTGAAGGTTGGGGTCGGCGGCGGAGGCCAGCGGCGCCAGGACGCGGCCGGCCTCGGCCTCCCGCCCCAAGGCCAGCAACTGCTCGCCGCGGACCAGCTCCACGGCGCCGCTCCGCGGATGGCCGGGCCATTCCTGGCGGAAGCGTTCGATCTCCGCCAGCACTTCGCTTGCCTTCCCTTCGGCGCGCAGGCATTCAATGAGCAGCAGCCGGGCCCGGGCGGCGGTTTCCGGCGGGGGACGGCGCTCCAGCACCGCCGCCAGCTCCTTGCGGGCCAGGTCATGGAAGCCGCGGGCAAGCAGCCCCTCCGCTAGCCGCAACGATTCGCTGGCGGCGGCAACCGCCGCCGTGGCCCCCGGAGCGGGCGGCGGCGCCTGCGCCCGGAGCGCGGCCGGCGCCACGGCGAGCGGCAGCCAGAGGACCAGGGCGGCGCGGACGAGGAATGCGGGCCGGCGGCCGGTCACGGCGCCCCGCCTTTCCGCGCCTTCTCCTTCGGCGGCGGCAAGGTCGCAAAGCCGATGTTCCAGATGTCAACCCGCCGGCAGATGTCGAGCACCCCGATCACATGCTCATGGGCAGTCTTGCCGTCGGCGCGGATGATCACCGGCTGCCCCTTGTACTCCCGGGCAATGGTCCGCAGCACGCTCTCCAGCCGCTCCGCGCTCATCTCCACGTTCTGGATGAAAATCCGGCCGTCGGCATCGAGGTTGATGATGATTTCCCCCAGTTCGCGGGGGGCGCGCACGCCGGAATCGGCGGTGGGGACGACGATCCCCATCTTCGTCTCCCATTTGGCGGTGACGGCCGCGACCATGAAGAAAATCAGGGAGAGGAAGACCACGTCGATCAGCGGCGCGATCTGGAACCCCGTCTGCACCGGCGACAGTTGTTTGCGGAAATTCATCGCTGGACTCCCCCGTTGTTGCGGGCCCACCAAGCCGAAGGCCGCCGGCGGCGACACTGTCCACCGGCGGAACTACTGTAGCCGGGCCGCGGCTGAAATCAACGGCCGGGGACGGCGCCGTGACTTGCGATGGCCGATTCCCTCCCTATGTTGTGGGCCAACCGCCCCCGCCCTTGGCGCGGCCCCCACCCCCATGAACCCTTGCCACGGCCCCATCGAACTCTACTGGTTTTCCGGCACCGGCAACACGCTGCTGGTGGTCCAGCGCATCACCGACCTCTTGCAGGCGGCCGGCCGGACCGTCCACCTGCGCGCCATTGAGATGGCCGACCCCGCCGAGGTCCGCATCGCCGCCGACGGCATGCTTGGGCTCGCCTTCCCGGTGGCCATGGGCAGCACCTACCCCTTCATCTGGCGGTTCCTGGAAAAGCTCCCGCCGGGGAATGGCGCCCCAGCCTTCGCCGTGGCCACCCTGGCCGGATTCGCCGCCGGGATGCTGGCCCGCCCGCTGCGCCAACTCCTGGAGGCGAAGGGCTACCGGCCGCTGGCCATCCGCCAAATCCGGATGCCCAGCAACTACCTGGCCAGCAAGCCGCTGGCCGCCTGCGGGAAACGGCTCGGCAAGGGCGATGCGGCCGCGGCGGCGTTCGCCGACCAGCTCCTCCACGACAAGGGCGGCTGGCCGGGCTGGGGCTGCGTCTCCTGGAACCTCCTGCGCCGGCTCATGCCCCACGGCGAACGGCTGCTCAACCGCGCCGGCCGCAAGTTCCAGGCCAATTCCGAACTCTGCACCCGCTGCGGCCTCTGCGTCCGCCTCTGCCCGGTGCAGAACATCACGCCGCCGGCGCTGGCCGCCACGCGCCTGCCGGAGTTCGGCCCCCGCTGCCAGCAATGCCAGCGCTGCATTGCCGCCTGCCCGGCCCGGGCGATCCGCTCCAGCGCCCCCGGCGCCCATGGCCGCTACCGTGCCCTCCCGCCGGCCGCCCTGCTCCGGGCCATCGAACTGGATCCGGCGGGGTTCCAGACCACCGCGGAGGCCGCGCCGCCGCCACCGCCCTTCGTCCCCATCTCGCAAAGCCTCAACCTCAGCACCCTCGTCCGGCCACCTCCTTCCAGCCGTGGCCCGGCCGGCTGAGGACGGTTCCGATCCAGGGTTGAGCACGCCGCGCCGCCGGCTATAGTAGCGGCGGAGACAGGGCCGCCGGGAGGGCGGTTCAGGCTTGATTGGCAGCAGGCTGCGCGCCGCGGGTTTCCACCCCATCCCTTCAACCGGATCGCAAGGAACCCGCCATGACCATGACTATGGCATCCCCGCCGCCCGCCGCCCCCGCCACAACCGGCGCCATCAACCGCGTGCTGCTCATCGTCCTCGGCCTCAACCTCGCCGTGGCCGCCGCCAAACTGATTGCCGGCACCCTCGCCAACTCCGCCAGCATGTTGGCGGACGGCTTCCATTCCGTGGCGGACGGCTCGAACAACCTGATCGGGCTGGTCGGCGTCTTCATCGCCAGCCGCCCGGCCGACCGCAAGCACCCCTATGGCCACCGCAAGTTCGAGACCTTCACCGCCATCATCCTGACCTTCCTGCTGTTCCTGGTCAGCTTCAATGTGCTCAAGGCCGCCGTGGTGCGCCTGCGGGCGCCGGTGCCGGTGGCCGTCGATGCCAGCCTCTGGGCCTTCCTCGTCATGGGCGGCACCATGCTGGTCAACGGCCTCACCGCCCGCTACGAACGCCGGGCCGGCCGCCGGCTCGCCAGCGACATCCTCGTCGCCGATGCCGCCCACACCCGCAGCGACCTCTACGTCTCCCTTTCGGTCATTGGCAGCCTGGTGGCCGCCCGCCTCGGCAGCCGCTGGCTCGACCCCGTCGCCTCCCTGGCCATTGCCGCGTTCATCGCCAAAACCGGCGTGAACATCCTCAACGGCGCCTGCAACGTGCTCTGCGACGCCCAAGTGGTTGATCCCCAGGCCGTGCACGCCGTCGTCACCACCATTCCCGGCGTCCGCGGCTGCCACCAGATCCGCAGCCGCGGGCGGCAGGACGACTTCGCCCTCGACCTCCACGTCCTCGTCGACCCCAAATTGAGCATCGGCGACGTCCATGCGCTCGACCACGCCATCAAAAGCCGGCTCGAAGACGCCTGCCCCGGCGTCCACCAGATCTTCCTGCACATGGAGCCCTGCCAACTCTCGCCCGCCACCGGCGCCCCCCCAACCGACTGACGAGGCGGGGGGCGGCCAACTCAGGGCCGCTCCACTCCATCGAGCCAAGCCGCCAGCCCGGGGGCGAGGGCGCGCTGGCGGCGCTCCTGTTCCGCCGCCTGCCGGGCGAGGAAGTCCATCAGCCCCTGGCTGGCCGGATCCATGCCCGCCAACTCCTCCAGGTAGCGCTCCACCTTTTCCTGGAACGCACAGGCCTGGCGGAAGGCGGCCAGCGCCCGGTCCAGGTCATCGCGGCTGGCGGCCTCCGCCCCAATGGCGTCACGGCCGCAGAGGTTGGCAATCCTCAGGAGGGACGGCTGGAGCGGCGGCGGCGCGGCGCGCATCAGCTCCAGCAGCGCCGCCTGGGTGGTACGCCGGCGGATCGCGGGCAACCCGGGTGCCGGTGCCACGGCGGTGGCGGGCGGCGGCGGGGCCTGGAGCAGCCGTTCCCACGGATAAGTCCCCGCCCGCGTCCCCTCTCCGGCGCGGCGGGCGGCCTCCCGCTCGGCCAGGATCGCTTCCAGCCGGGCGGCGCTCCCGGCGGCAGCCAGCACCCGCGGCGGCTGCCGGCGCAGCAGGGCTGCCGCCTGTTTTTCAAACCACTCCTGGAAGCCCTGCCCGGCCCCCAGCCGGTCGGCATAGACCAGCTCCAGCGCCAACCGCGCCGGCCGGCCGGCGGCCTGCAGCTCCAGCACCCGGCGGACACGCCCCTCGCCCGGCCGCTCGTTCGCCTGCAACACGCTGAGCAGCAAGTCGCAATGGCGGGCATACAACTCAAACGGCGCCGGCCATTCCGCCCCCACCGGGAGCTGGGTCAAATCCTCCACCCGCGGCAGCCGGTCCCCCGGCCGGACGGGCAGCAGGGCCGCCAACGGCGTCCGGTCGTCAAGCAGCCGGGCCCGGTGCCGGCGGTTGAGCGCCGCCGCCAGCCACTCGGTGGCGGTCGGCGCCCCGGGCGGCATCCCGCCGCCGCGCCGGGCCAGCAGCAGTCGCTCCACCACGGCGAGATCCAGGCGGCTCAACGCCGCCACCGGCGGCAAATCGTCCGGCAGCCGCACCCCCAGCGCGGGGGGCGCGGGCAGCGCCCCCTCCCCCAGCACCACCCCCAGCGGCAAGGCCGGCCACGGCTTGTCGAGCTGGAGAATCTCCTGGAGAAGTTCCTGGGATTGGCGCACCAGGAAAAGGACATCCTGCCGTTCCGCCGCCGTCCCGCCCGTCACCGTCAGGAGCAATTCCGGTGCCGCCAGGGTCGCCGTCTCCGCCCCGCGGAGGGCGCCGCCGCCAGCCGAAAGCAGCCACACCCCGAAGAGGATCGCGCGGCCGACGTTCATCGCTCCCGCCACTCCCGCGGCTCGAAGGCCTGGAGGAGGCTCGCCAGGTCAACGGCCCGGCGCAGCGCCGGATCCCGGTCCGGCAACGCCCGGAAACGTTCGGCGGTCAAGCCGCTGGCCTGGGCGCGGGGCACCGCCGCCGCCACCGGGACGTCCGGCGCCACCTGCCGGGGCGCCTCCTCCCCGGGCGGCAGCGGCGCCGGCACCGGCAGCCGGAATTCGCTGCCGCTGGCGGTCTTGAAGTTGCGGAGTTCGCAGAAGCGCCCGCTGGTGGGGCGGCCGACCACGGTCGCACCTTGGGCCTTGAGCAGCCCCGCCAGGCGCTCGCCGGCCCCGGCCGTCTCCGGCCCGACCAGCACCACCGGCGGCGCGCGGCGGCCAAACCAGCCGGCGGCGGTCCGGGCGGCGGCAAAGCCGCTGCCGCCGGTGAAGCGCAGGTCCAGCACCCAAGTCCGCCCCGCGCCGGTGGCGGCGGCCGCCACCGCGGCCAGCAGCCGTTCTGGCTGGGCGGGCAGCTCGGGCAGGAAGAGATAGAGCACCCCGTTGGGCAACCGCACCCATTCCGGCGGCGCGCCCGCCGCCGGGGCCGCCACCGCGGAAGAGGCGTCGGGAGCGCCCAGCACCGCGCCGCCGCCGAGCCCCTTGAGGATCAGCTCGCTGAGCTGCCGGTCCAATTCCGGCGTGAGCAGGCCGCGTTCCTGGGCGGTGCTCAGGATCTCCAGCGCCCGCGGCGGTTGCGCAGTCCGCACCGCCGCCGCCACCGCGGGCACGGGCGCGGAGTCCGTGGCCGCCGCCCCGGCCAGGCCGGCCCCGAGGGCCAGTCCCGATCCGATCATCCGCGTGAACCATCCGCCCGCCATGGCCATTCTCCCCTTCACCGCTTCCGGAATTCCTCGAGGGCGGCCACTTCGGCGTCGGCCTTGGCCACCTGCTCCCGCTGCTCCGCCCGGAACTCCCGGAGCCGCCGCGCCAGTTCCGCGTCCTGCAACGCCAGGATCTGGACGGCCAGGAGGGCGGCGTTCATGGCGCCGCCGGAACCGATCCCCACCGCCGCCACCGCAATGCCGCCCGGCATCTGGACGGTGGAGAGCAGCGCGTCCAGGCCGTTGAGGGCGCCGCCCTCCACGGGAATGCCGATGACCGGCAAGGTGGTGTGGGCGGCAACGGCGCCGGCCAGGTGCGCGGCGCCACCGGCGGCGGCGAGGATGACCTTGTAGCCGTTGGCGGCGGCCTCGCCGGCAAATTGCGCCACGGCCTCCGGCGTCCGGTGCGCCGACATCACCCGCGTCGTCAGCTCCACGCCGAACCTGGCCAGGGTCTCCTGGACCGGTTGCAGCTTCGGCAGGTCGTTCTTGCTCCCCATCAGCAGGGCGACTTGGGCAGGCATCTCAGGCGTCTCCTTGAAGTTCCGCGGCTGAAACTCCGCGCGGGCCAGACCATTCTTCAGGCATTCCCGCCGCCACAGGCGGCACAACCACCCGCCAGGCGGCCATAGGGCGAAATCTCGCGCAGCCGGCGGACGATGGCCGGCAGCTTGGCGATGACCAGGTCGATCTCTTCCGGGGTGTTGAACCGGCTGAGGCTGAAGCGGATGGTGCCATGGAGCGCGATCTCGGGCACATGCATGGCCCGGAGGACGTGGGATGGCTCCAGCGAGCCGGAGGTGCAGGCCGAGCCGGAGGAGGCGCAGACCCCCCACTTCCCGAGATGCATGAGGATCGATTCGCCTTCGATGAACTTGAAGCTGATGCTGCTGGTGTTGGGCAGGCGGCTCTCCAGGTCGCCGTTGACCACCGGGTCGGGGCAGGCGGCCAACAGCCCCCGCTCCAGCCGGTCGCGCAACGCCGCCACGGCGGTCCGCTCCGTCTCCAGGTGCGCCCCGGCCAGCTCGGCGGCCTGGCCGAGGGCGACGATCCCCGGGACGTTCTCGGTGCCGGCGCGCAGCCCGAACTCCTGGTGGCCGCCGACCAGGAAGGGGTGGAAGGGGGTGAAGCGGCGGCGGTAGATGGCACCGATCCCCTTGGGCGCGTGGAGCTTGTGGCCGCTGAGCGAGAGCAGGTCGATGGCCGTCGCCTTGAGGTTGATCGGCACCTTGCCCACCGCCTGCACCGCGTCGGTGTGGAAGAGGGCGCCCTTCCCGTGGGCGATCTCGGCGGCCGGTTCCACGGGATAGAGGTTGCCGACTTCGTTGTTGGCCCACATCAGGGAGACGATGGCCGTCTCTTCGCTGACCAGGGCGCGGAGCCGCTCCAGGCTGATCCGCCCATGGCTATCCACCGGCAGGTAGTCAATATGGTAGCCACGCTGCTGCAAAACCTTGCAGAGGCTGAGCACGGCGGGATGCTCGACGGCGCTGGTGACGACCCGGCGGCGACGGGGGTCGTTCTCCAGGGCGCTGAGGATCGCCGCGTTGTCCGCCTCGCTGCCGCAGCCGGTGAAGAGGATTTCGTCCGGCTCGGCGCCGAGGAGGGCGGCAAGCTGCTGGCGGGCCTTGTCCACGCCGCGCTTGGCCCGGTCGCCGAAGGCATGGGGGCTGGAGGGGTTGCCGTACCAGCGGGTCAGGTAGGGCATCATCGCCTCCAGCACCTCGGGGGCGATGGCGGTGGTGGCGTTGTTGTCGAGGTAGATGATGGGCTGGTCGGGCATGGCTGGGTTCCTTCGGCGGGGCCGGCGATCCGGCGCGGAGAAACTTTAGCACCCCGCTAATGATTTGGCAAGGGCGCGCCCGTCAGGGGCCGGCGGCGCGGCGGCGGGCAGCTCGGCATGGCGGTAATAGGCGTCGTACTCGCGGCGGGCGAGGTCGTAGCGGCGGAGGTCGTCAGGATGCAGCCGCTGCTGGCGGTCGTCGGCCTCGCGGCTCATCAGCGGTTCGCCGAAGGCGAGCAGGCGGCCGATGCAGAGCCGGAGCTGTTTCTCGCTGACGCAGAAGTCGTTGTCGATTTCGCGCAGCTCCGCGGTCTGGGTCTGCATGAACTGGGCGAGCTGCTTGGTTTCCTTGGCCAGGACATGGGCATGGCGGAGCAGGACGTGGTTGAGGCCGACGGTGTCGTGGAGGATCTGGAGGTAGCGGAGGAACGGCGCGTCGTGGCTGAGCAGGGTGCGGCGGGTGGCGTGGATCGCCTCGTCGAGGAGCCGTTCGCAGCGGGCGTACACGGCCAGGCGGTGCTTTTCGTCGCCCGTCTCCAAGTCGCGCCGGAGGATTTCCAGGGCCCGCGCCAAGGCGGCATCCCGCCGGGCGCGGTAGACCGGGACGTTCATCTCGACCAGGGTGTGCTTGTGGACGCGCGGGGGCTTGGGGGTTCGCGATGCGCTCATGGATTCGCCTCTCCACCGGTTCTTTTCACCACAAAGTCACGACGGGCACGAAGTCAAATCGAAGTTCATCTTCCCCTGAATGGTTCCGCCTAGGCTACCGCCGCGCGGTGACAAACAGGGCGTAGGCGGCGGACCAGTTGGGGAAGGCCATGGCCCGGCTGACGCGGCCGCCGCGCAGGGAGCGGAAGAAGTACTGGTCGAGCACCCGCATCCCATGGTGCCGGCAGAAGGCGCGGAAGTCGGCCACCGTGAGGTGGTGGATGTTGGGCGTCTCAAACCACTGGAAGGGGATCACCTCGTCCACCGGCATCCGCCCGCGGAAGAGCAGTTGCAGGCGGATGCGCCAGTGGGCGAAGTTGGGGAAGCAGAAGACGGCCTTTTTGCCGACCCGGAGCATTTCGCGCATCATGAATTCGGGGCGGCGGACCTCGGTGAGGGACTGGTCGGAGACGACGTAGTCGAAGGACTGGTCCTCGAAGTCGCGCAGCCCTTCGTCCAGATTGCCTTGGAAGACGGAGAGCCCCTTGCCGATGCAGGCGAGGATGCCGTCGGGATCCATTTCGACGCCATAGCAGGTGGCCTGCTTGTGCTCGCGCAGCAGCGCCAGCAGCGCGCCGTCGCCGCAGCCGAGGTCGAGGACGCGGGAGTTCGGCTCGACGAGCTCGACGAGGACGCGGAAGTCATTCCGCTGCAAGGGATTGACGGCTTCGGCCGGGCGGCCGGCGGCGGCCTGGGCGGCGGCGCTCATAAGCTCACCTCCCGGCGGCGGCGCAGCTCGGTGTGGGCGCAGCGGAGGAAGGGGCGGATCGCCCGGGTGATGCCGGCGGTCTCGAGCAGGAAGGCGTCGTGGCCGGCGTCGGAGTGGATTTCGAGGTAGGTGACGTCGGCGCCGTTGCCGCGCAAGGCGTTGGCGATGGCGCGCATCTCGGCCGGCGGGAAGAGCCAGTCGCTGGAGAAGCCGATGAGCAGGCTCTTGGCCCGCAGCCGGCCGAGGCTGGCCCGGAGCGAGGGGAACCCTTCGCCGAGGTTGAAGTAGTCCATCGCCTTGGTGATGTAGAGGTAGCTGTTGGCGTCGAAGCGCTGGATGAACTTCTCCCCCTGGTGGCGCAGGTAGCTCTCCACCTGGAACTCGGTGGCGAAGCTGTAGTCGTAGTTGCTCTTCCCCTGGAGGTTGCGCCCAAACTTGCGGTGCATCGACTGGTCGCTGAGATAGGTGATGTGCCCGATCATCCGGGCAATGGCCAGGCCGGCGTCGGGCGACGGGCCGGCATAGTAGTCGCCCTGGTTCCAGTTCGGGTCGGCATAGATCGCCTGCCGCCCCACCTCGTTGAAGGCGATCCCCTGCGCCGAGAGGCGCCAGGTGGTGGCGATCGGGATGATCGCCTCGACCCGGTCAGGGCAGCTCACCGCCCATTCCAGCGCCTGCATCCCGCCCATGGAGCCGCCGGCGACCGCCAGCAGCCGGGGAATCCCCAGATGGTCAATCAGCCCCCGCTGCACCGAGACCATGTCCCGGATGGTCACCATCGGGAAGCGGATCCCCCAGGGCCGGCCGGTGGCCGGGTCGGGGGACGACGGCCCCGTCGTGCCCTTGCAGCCGGCGAGGAAGTTGGAGCAGATGACGAAGTGCTCGTCGGTGTCGAACGCCTTGCCGGGGCCGATCGCCGAATCCCACCAGCCGGGCTCCCGCTCCTCCGGCGCATGGCGCCCGGCGGCGTGGGCGTCGCCCGACAGCGCATGGCAGATCAGGATCGCATTGTCCCGGGCCGCGTTCAACTGGCCGTAGGTCTCGTATTGGACCGTCACCGGCCCCAGCCGCGCCCCGCTCACCAGCTCCAGTTCGGCCGGCGGCGCGAACAGCTCCACCCGGCGCGGCTGGACAAGCCCCACCGAGCCCGGTTCAACGCTGGCGGCCGGCGCTGCCGCCACCGGCGCATGGTCATGGGAGTGCGTAGTCATGGGAAGGAAAATCCGCCTTGGCGGCAAGCGGCACACTATATCACCAATTTCCCCCGACGGACCGCCCCTGGGGAGAGGCACCCCCCACCACCCCCCGCCACGCGCCATTGCGCCACCGCGACAGCGCGACAGCGCGTCACCGCGCCATTTTTCGCCGGCCCCCCGGAATCCCGGCCGGGTTTCACTTCAGTTGGGGGGAGTTGTGAAGAGTTGCATTCGGCCGGCCGCCCCGTTACATTGCAGATAAGTTACGCGCGGATTGTCCGACAACCCCATGGCGCGGCTGCCGCGGCCCAAGCGACGACGGGCTGGCCGGCAGCACCTCTCCCGCCCCCAACGAGGCCTTGGCCCCCATGACCCGCAAGCCCTTCACCTTGGTGGAAATGCTGGTGGTGATCGCCATCGCCGCCTTCCTGCTCGGCATTGCCGTGCCGGTCTTCGAACGCCTCGCCGTCGGCGGCGGCGTTGACGCCGGCGCCCGGATGGTCGGCGCCCAGCTCCGCCTCGCCCGGCAGTGCGCCATCGCCAACCGTGAACATGTGGCGCTGGTCATGCCGGCCGCCGCCAGCGGCACGGGCGCCGACAAGAGCTTTGTCGGCCTGCGCCCGGCCATCATCGACGCCAGCCGGAACTGGCTGGCCTGGGTGCCCAACAGCAAGTGGGACTTCATGCCGCCCGGCACGGTGATCGGCGACATTGATGGCACCAACGGCATTCCCGCTGGCGACCTCACCGGCGGCACCGGCAGCGCGGTCACCGTTTCCGGGGCGGACGGGCTGGCCAACGGCAGCTACCGTGCCGTGGCGTTCAAGCCCAACGGCCGCCTCAGTGGCAGCGGCACCCAGCTTTACGTGAGCGTGGTCGAGGGCTTCTACCCGGCCCTCGCCACCAAGGCGGAACCGCGCCGCCGCGACAACGTGCTCAACATCGAGATCGACCAATACACCGGGCGCATTTCGCACCAATGACCCTTTTTTTGCAAAGGGAAGAAAACCCGATGACCCGCCGAACGCGCCATGCCCAGCCCCGCCGCCGCCGCATCGCCTCCTTCAACATGGTCGAGGTCGCCCTCGCCATGGCGGTGATCGCCCTCGGCGTCCTCAGCATCATGGCCCTCTTCCCCGTCGGCCTCGCCGCCAGCCGCGACGCCATCGCCGACAGCTATTCCGCCGACTCCGCCGAGCAGTTGCTCCATTACTTCGCCGAGCAAGGCAAGAGCAACTGGGCTGCCGCCATCACCGACCCCATCACCGGCCTGCCCACCAGCAAGCCCAGCGGCGGCGAAGGCTGGAGCCCCGTCCCGGGCAGCGCCGACTTCACCGGCCCCACCGCCGTGCTCGAACAGGGCAGCGCCGCCGGCGTCTACCGCCTCACCCAGAAGACCGCCGCCACCGAAGACTTCCAGGCCGTCTACCGGCTCTGGCGGACGGATGCCGAGTACAAATATCACGACGGCGGCAATTGGGTGGATGGCACGGTCGCCCCGGACTATGGCGTCGTCCTGAACCTGGAGGTGGGCTGGCCCGCCGCCGCGCCCGAAGGCAAGCGCCAGACGGCGCTCTACACCCTCGAAGTGTTCAACCCCACCCCCCCCGCGCCCTGACCCCGCCGGAGCCCCCCCCCAAGCCTTCACCACTTTTTCACCACAAAGTCACGAACGGCACAAAGCCCAACCGAAGCGCTGTCCACTGATTCCACGAATTTCAAGCCGCGGTTTTAGCCGTGTGAATTCGTGAAATTAGCGGATGGTGGCTTCAGCGTCCCCGCGGTGCGGAATGTTTGTGCGGATTTGTGATGGTTTGTGGGAAAAATGTCCTGCCTGACGATGAAACGCACCGACGACATCCACGCCAAATACGAACTCTGGGCACGGCAGCCCCGCGTCCAACCCCTCCCCTACGCCGTGCGCATTCCCGGCCTCACCCACATCACCTTCCAATCCTATGAAGCAATGAACCGCTGGAAACAGGAACAACGGCTGCGCCTCGCCACCCTCCCCCCCGAACAATGGCAGATCAAACTTATGGCAGAGAACGGGATCCCCATCCGCTGCGCCGGCTTGGACGACCTGCTCACCGCCAAGCGGGCCGTCAATCGCCCGCAGGACCAGCAAGACATCGAGTTCCTCAAGCAGAGGTGCCACCGCCCATGAACCGCCGCCGCCCACCCAGTTTCCAGTCGCCAGTTTCCAGTTCCCCGCTCCGCGCCACCGCCCGCCGCTTCACCCTCATCGAACTGCTGGCCGCCATGGCCGTGCTGGTCATCCTCATGTTCGCCCTCTTCAGCTTCTTCGGCACCGCCCAGAAACTCTGGAGCCACACCGAGACCAACACCCGGATCTACGAAAACGCCCGCACCGCCTTGGACATCATCACCCGCGACCTCCAGGCCACCATCCCCAACGGCGAAGACGCCGGAAAGATCCCCTTCTGGATCGGCAAACGGGAAACCATTGCCACGGGCGACCGCGACCGGCTGGCCTTCGTCGCCGCCACCGAAGCCTTCAACGGCACCGAAAGCCGGGCCGTGGAAGTGCTCTACAACTACGATGCGACGGATTTCGAGTTCAAGCGCGCCCTGACCGGCGACGACGCCACCACCGCCAACTGGGATTTCTACGCCAAGCATCACCCCGCCACCTGGTACAGCACCATTGGCGGTACCGGCCGACAAAAAGTCATCGGCGGCGTCGAAAACATCGTCTTCCAGTGTGTCCAAGGCGGCGCGGTGGTCAACCCGGACACCGCCCCGAGCGCCACCTACGACCTGGACAACCCGCCCGACATCGTGACCGTGAGCCTGACCGTGTTCGACGAGAAACTGGCGCCCGTCTGGAAGGACCTGCCCGCCGCCAAGCAGGCCGAACAGCGCCGCACCTTCACCAAGATCATCTTCCTCGGCGGCCGGAATTGAAGCTTCACCACTTTTTCACCACAACGACACAAAGACCACAAAGCCCGAGCGAAGTCAATCATCTTAATGTTCGTGGAGTCTCGTGTGTTGCGTGGGCAAAAATTAAAAACTTCGCTCGGACTTCGTGCCCTTCGTGACTTCGTGGTGAATCTTTCCCACCCACCCTAATGGTCATTCATCCCATGAAAAACCCGTTCCCTGCCCTCTTCAAGCGCCCACCCCCGCCCCTTCCCGCCGCCCAGCGGAACCAGCGCGGCATCGCCCTGCTGCTGACCTTGGGCGTGCTCGCCCTGCTCATCCTCCTCGCCATGGCCTTCGCCTTCTCCACCCGCACCGAACGCGCCGCCGCCAGCGTCAATGCCGACCTGGTCAAGGCCCGGCTCCTCGCCGAATCCGGCCTCGCCCGGGTCACCAGCTCCCTCCAGAACCAGTTCAAGGCCGGCGCCGACTATGTCCACCTCTATCCAGCCTCCAGCGGCTTCGTCCCCCTGGACAGCAATGGCGACGGCAGCTTCGAGGTCAACGTGGCCGACACCGCTTGGAACGGCCGCCGCTACCTGCCCAGCATCAGCGACGACAAGGACCAAACCCAAGTCACGCCCGCCCTCCACGTCCCTTTCACCACGACCCTGGATTTCACTCCCGCCACCACCCTCCTGCCCGACACCGGCTGGACACATGTCAAGGACAGCGGCGGCAAGCTCGTCGGCCGCTACCTCTACCTCGCCATCGACGCCTCCGGCATGTTCGACCCCAACACCGCCGTCTCCCGCACCCAGGACGAAGGGTTCGGCGACGAGCCGGACTTCAACCTCCCCGAGCACATCCAGCTCGCCCCCCTGCCCGGCATTGCCGCCGGCTTCGCCAAAAAGCTGCGCGACGACGATCTCACCAATGGCAAACGCCCCGGCCCGGCCACCGACAAGAAGGCCTGGCTCTGCCTCTTCGACATCGCCAAAAAGACCGACCCCGCCAGCGGCGCCGAATGGGACGCCGTCCGCAACGCCCTCCACCCCGTCAGCCGCTCCATCACGGAGACCTGGCGCGAGACCCCGCTCGCCGCCGACCAGCCCCGCTTCGACCTTTCCACCCTCGCCGGCGGCGGCGCCACGCTTGCCGCCGTCAAGAGCGGCATCCCCTGGCTCGCCAGCCTCCAGCCCGCCAGCACCCAGGACCAGGTCGCCGCCAACCTGATTGACTACTGCGACCCCGACGACGCCGCCACCACCGACTTTTCCGGCTCCGTCGCCGCCGGCGACGCCACCGCCACCTATGTCGGCCTGGAGCAGGCCGCCTACATCAACGAGTTCTCCGCCACCGCCACCCTGACCTCCGTCGAAAACCCTGTCGGCAGCGGCAATTACGACAACAAGCTGGACGTCTCCGTCACGGTCGAGCTGGTCAACATCTACGACACCGCCTTCAGCGGCGGCATCCTGGAGATCGGCTTCGACTACGTGAACATGCCCGCGGGGGCTACCCCGGTCGCGCCCGCCACGCTCCCCCGGCAGACGCACACCTTCAATCCCGTCGCCTGCAACGCCCACGGCTACAACACGGACAACACGCCGGCGTTCACCTTCAACCTGCCCCAGACAGTGGGCATCCATCCGGGAATCCTCATTTTCAACCTCACCAACATCCAGGCGACCCTGAAGAATGGCGGCGGCAACCTGCTGGACTTCGCCAACATCGGCGACATGGCCCCGCAAGCCGTCACGCCCGGTCCCGGCGTTGGCTACAACAAGTCCGTGGCCGACCCCCGCTGCAACCTCGACCCTAGCCAATGGGATCCACTCCCAGTCAACAGCAATGGTGCCAAAAATGGCAATGCCGACCCCAGCGGCAAGCTCGTGGACGGGGGCGACACCGAAACGACAACCGACCCGGCGGTCAACCTCTCCACCGCCTACATCCGCAACGACACCCCCACCTCCCTCTGGGAACTCGGCGCCATCCACCGCGGCGCGCCCTGGCAGACCCTGCGGCTCAGCAAGTTCCACCCCAGCTCCGGCACTTATGCCGACGGCGACGCCGCCATCCTCGACCAGGTCAAGCTGACCAACGCCGCCGACAGCCGCGGCCGCTTCAACGTCAATTCCGCCCAGGAGGACGCCTGGATCACCTTCCTCCGCAACGTCCCCGTCCGCACCACCACCGCCTACGCCGATGCCCGCCCCGCCGCCGCCGCCGATTATCTTGATGAAGCCGGTGCAAGCACCCTCGCAAAAAAGATCATCACCGCCACTTCCGGAATGGCCGCCGGCAAGCCCAGGGTCTTCTTCCGCCGCGGGCAGCTCGCAACCATCCCCGCGCTCAGCGATGGTTCGGTCTTCACCCAAGACACCGACCGGCTGCGGGAATTGCTGGTCGGCCGCCTCGCGACGCTGGCCGAACCCTCGCCCCACAACTGGTTCTACGTCATCGTCACCGCCCAGGCGGTGAAGGATCTGCGGGACCAGGACGCCGCGATCACTGCGCTCCCCCCCGCCAGCCGCCAGCGCAACTGGAAAGAGTATAGCGATGGTGGAACAACGCATTGGTGTGCGCTCCTCGCGGAACAGAAGATCCTCGCCCTGCTCTACCGCGACGCCCGGACCAACCGGTTCAAGATCGAATGGTACGAATACCTGAATGACTGAACAACGTCCACCCAAGCCCCCGCTGGAGTTCACACTTCAGTGTGGGACCTGCCGTCCAGGCGATCCCTCGCAGGGCGGAAAGTGGGCCGTCCAGAGGAAACGCCGCCTGCCCCCACAAACAGCCCACGCTGAAGCGTGAACTCCAACCCGAACCAAGCCCCCGCTGGAGTTCACACTTCAGTGTGGGATCGGAAAAGCGCCACCACCACCGCCCCAAACAGCCCACGCTGAAGCGTGAACTCCAACCCGAACCAAGCAGCCCACGCTGAAGCGTGAACTCCAACGGAAGCAACTCGTCCCCAGGACGATTCGGGACTTTAACCATGATTCATCCGCTTTCACCCCTCCCTGGCATCCGCACCCGCCGCCGCTGCGGGCTGGCCACGGCCGGAACCCTGCTTCTCGTCATCTTGGCCACCCCCGCCATCCACGCCCAGGCGCCAGCGCCACGGGAGGAACGGCCGGCCAGCGGGAAAAAAGAGCTGACCCCGCAGCAGAAGGAGATGCAGCGCGTCGCCAAGATCATGGCATGGGCACGCCAGGCCAAGCCGACCCAACTGGAACTGCTGCGCCGCATGTACGAGCCGATCTACAAGGGGAACCAGCAGGATTTGGTCAGCAACCAGCAGTACGCCCAACGTTGCTGGGCCCAGGCGGAAACGATCGCCAAGCAGGCCAACGCCCGCCCGGAAGTCGTCCGGCAATGGCAGACTGCCGCCAAGCTCTACCTGGAATTGGCCAAGCAGAACCAGGCCATCGTCAAGACGCTGGACGCGGGTGTCTTCAACCTGGCCGAGCCGTTCGCCGCCATCGCCAAGATTGAGCAGCAGATCACCCAGCTCACCGGCAAGACCCCCAAGCGCGACTGGTTCATGCCGTCCGACTTCCAGCGTGCCGCCGGCCCCGCCCTCCCCGGCGGCGGCCAACCCCCACCACCCGCCCACCGCCAGCCCTGACCCAACAAAATCTCACCGCGGAGGCGCGGAGGGCGCAGAGTTTTCCCACAAATCCGCACAAATCCGCACAAATCCTTTCGCCCACGAAACAGCCGAAAGTTTTTTGCTTCCAGTGATGATCCGTGAAGATTGGCAGTTGAAACTCGTAGCTTCTTTTTTTTGTGTGTTTAGCGTGTTTCGTGGGAAAAAACAACGGGGCTGATCATGGACACCATGCGCCAACGCCACTTCACCCTGATCGAGCTGCTGGCGGTGATTGCGATCATCGCCATCCTGGCGGGGATCGTCATCGCCAGCGCCAGCTTCGCCATGCACAAGGCCTCCGAAACCAAGACCAAATCGCAGATGAGGCAACTGGAGATCGCGCTCCAGCAGTACAAGGAGATTTTTGGTTTTTTCCCGCTCCAGCCCGCGGTGGCGGAAATCACCCAGCAGTTCGTCGAAGGCAAAGCGGGGTCGCCACGAATGCACGGGCTGGAGCGCCCCGACCCCGATCCCGCCAACTGGAATGACCCAGGAATACCGTTGCTGCCACTCCAGAACTTCAAGTTCCTCCACAGCACCGCTGATCCAACCATCCTGATCTTGGTGGACGCCTTTGGCAAGCCCTACTACTACCGCTGCCCCGGATTCTACAACCAGGAATCCTACGATCTCTTTTCCACGGGCGTAGATGGCCGATCGGTGTATGATGGAAAGAAAATCCCTGACACCATTTCCAATGCAACAACCCACAACCCCGACGACCTGACCAACTGGAAGGCGGACTAACCTTTCCGCTGGAGTTCACACTTCAGTGTGGGCTGTTTTGGGGGCAGGCGGCGTTTCCTCTGGACGGCCCACTTTCCGCCCTGCGAGGGATCGCCTGGACGGCAGGTCCCACGCTGAAGCGTGAACTCCAACCCGAACCAAGCCGCCCACCTTTGTTTTCACCCCAAAACCATATAGGAACCCGTCATGAACTCCCCGCGCAAACATTCCTTCACCCTGATCGAACTGCTGGTGGTCATTGGCATCATTGCCGTGCTGGCCGGGCTGCTCCTGCCCGCCATTGCCGGCGCCCGGGAGAAGGCGAAGGTGGTCAAGACCAAGGCCGCCATCAGCGCCTTGGAAACCGCCGTCCGCAATTTTGAGGCGACCTATGGCTATTTGCCGTACACCGGGGGCGCCCCCACCAATGACGCCGCACCCGCTTATTCCTCGCTCCTTGACATTCTCAGTGGCCAGACGGGGGCTTCACCGGACTTGAACACCCGGCGGATGAAGTTCCTCGAACTCCAGCCCAAGGTCAGCAACCCCGCGCAAAATGGGTACGAAGACGTGTGGGGGAAGGATTTCCACATCGCCCTGGACTACGATTATGACGGCAAGGTGGCCAGCGGCACCGGCGGCGTCTACAAGGAAGTCCCCAAGACCGTCGCGATCTGGTCCAACGGCCCCAACAAGAAGGATGACGACGGCAAGCCCAAGGGCGGCGGCGGCGACGACATCAACAACTGGGACAACTGAGCTGGAGCGAAGCGTCAATGCCCGAAGGGCAGGAAGTCCGCTCGAAGTTCATCGCCACGATGACGGGCGCGAGGTTACGAGCGTCCCTCTCCAGCGATTTGTTGGTTTCTGCCGTCCTCGTCGCCGTCCTCGTCCCCATCCTCGTCCTCGGAATCGCTGTCCGTGTCTTTCGGGTGCCGGACCGGCCAAGCCCGATTACGATTACGACAACCGTTTGGCCATTGCCTCACTGACAACGACAACGAGCTATATTCCTCCCGCGATTCCTCTTCCGTTGCATCCTCCCCGCCAGCCAGGAACCCCCATGAACGTCGTCCCGTTCGAACTCGCCGCCGGCATCAAGGTCGGCCTCGACCTGCCACCGGTGATCATCGCCGGCCCCTGCGTCCTGGAAAGCATGGAGGTCTGCCGCAAGATCGCCGCCCACATGAAGGCGGTCTGCGCCGAACTCGGGCTGCCCTACATCTTCAAGGCCTCCTTCGACAAGGCCAACCGCACCAGCGCCGACTCCTACCGCGGCCAGGGGCTGGAAGAAGGGTTGGCGGCGCTGGCCGCCATCCGCGGCGAATTCCAGGTGCCGGTGCTGACCGACATCCATGAGCCCGGCCAGGCCTCCGCCGCCGCCGCCGTGGTGGACGTGCTGCAAATCCCCGCCTTCCTCTGCCGGCAGACCGAGCTGCTGCTGGCCGCCGGCCAGACCGGCAAGCCGGTCAACATCAAGAAAGGGCAGTTCCTGGCGCCGGAAGACATCAAGCAGGCGGTCGACAAGGTGCGCTCCACCGGCAACCGCCGGGTGCTGGTCACCGAACGCGGCAGCACCTTCGGCTACCACAACCTGGTGGTCGACATGCGCGCCCTGCCGATCATGCGCCAGCAGACCGGCTGCCCGGTGGTCTTCGACGCCACCCACTCCGTCCAGCTCCCCGGCGGCCAGGGCGGCGCCTCCGGCGGCCAGCGCGAATTCGTCGCCCCCCTCGCCCGCGCCGCCGCCGCCGTCGGCATCCAAGGGCTCTTCCTCGAAGTCCACCCCGAGCCGGACAAGGCCCTGTGCGACGGCCCCAACTCCCTGGCGCTCAAAGATGTCCAGTACATGCTCCGCAAGGTGAAGGCAATCCATGACGTCTGCGCCCTCAGTTGACCTGGCGGCCATCCAAGCCGTCCTGCTCGACGTCGACGGCGTGCTCACCGACGGCCGTGTCGGCTACGGCGGCGGCCCCGACGAGATCAAGTTCTTCGACATCAAGGACGGCCACGGCCTCAAGCTCTGCCTCCGCGCCGGCCTCCAGGTCGGCATCCTCTCCGGCCGCGTCTCCGCCGCCAACCAGCGCCGGGCCGCCGAACTGGGGCTGAGCTTCTGCATCCAAGGCGCCAAGGACAAGCTCGCCGCCTTCGAGACCTTCCTGGCGGAGCGCCACCTGGAGGGGCGGAACTGCCTCTATGTGGCGGACGACCTGATCGACCTGCCGGTCATGCGCCGGGCCGCCGTCGCCGTCGCCGTCGCCGACGCCGTGGCGGAAGTGCGGGCGGCCGCCACCTGGGTGACGCAGGCGCCCGGCGGCCGCGGCGCCGTCCGCGAGGTCTGCGAATGGCTGCTCAAGCGCCAAAATAAATGGAATGCCCTGGTCGAACGTTATGACCGTTGACCGGGCCGCACCGTGCCTGCCAGGACTGAACTTGGCCGAGACCCAACCCCGATGATCCCCCACCGTCCACGCCTCCACCAATGCGCCCTGCCGCTCCTGCTCCTCGCCGGGGCGGCCGGCGCCCAGTTGGGGCTGGACACCGGCAGCCTGGTGCTGGAGACCTTCCGCACCCGCGGCGTGGCCGACGACGGCAAGACCACCTGGCTCCTGGAAGGCGCCCGGGCCCGGCTCGAGGGCCCGGTGGTGCATCTCCAGGATGCCCGCCTGACCTACACCCGCGAAAACGGCGAAACCACGGTGATCACCACCCCCGCCGTCGCCTTCGACCGCGGCGACCGCCACGCCCGGAGCGACGCCCCGCTGCGCGTCGTCCATCGCCAGGCGGTGATCACCGGCGTCGGCTACGACCTCCTGGCCGGTGGCCAGAAGCTCCTCATCCGCAGCCAAGTCCGCATGACCCTTCCCGCCGGCACCGTCCCCCTGCCGAAGCCGCCGGAAAAACCCGCCCCCCCATCCGGAGACCCCTCGCCATGACCCCCCCGCTCCCGCGCCTCCCCCGCGCCTGGCTGCTGGCCAGCTTCCTGGCCCTGCCCGCCATTCCGGCCGCGGAACCACCCGCCGCCCCGGCCGCCGCCACCAGCCCCGCCCAGCCCGCGGCCGCGGCTGGCGCCGAGATCCAGATCCAGTCCGACGGCATGGAGATGGACATGGCCTCCCATCTCGCCACCTTCATCGGCAACGTCAAAGTCACGGAACCCCGCATGACCTTGACCGCCGACAAGATGATCGTCCATTTCGACAAGGCCGACAAGCCGGAGCGGATCGAGGCCCTCGGCAACGTCCTCATCGAACAGCCCGGAGAGAAACGGCAGGCCAAGGCCGGGCGCGCCGTCTACACCGTCGCCGACGGCAAAGTGGTGCTCACCGAGGAGCCGGAACTCGCCGTCGGCGGCAGCATCCTCAAGAACGTCAGCCGCATCATCTACGACCGCGACACCGGCAAGATCATCACCGAAGGCGGCACCCTGATCCTGCCCGGCGGCGGCGGCGCCCTCCCCGGCGGCGGGATTCTGCCGGCCCCGAAAAAGGAGGCCGCGCCATGACCGCCGCCGCCCCCACCCTGCTCCAGGCCCGCGGCTTGGTGAAAGCCTACAAGGGCCGACGGGTCGTCGACGAAGTCAACCTGAGCGTCAACCGCGGCGAAGTGGTCGGCCTGCTCGGCCCCAATGGCGCCGGCAAGACCACCTCCTTCTACATGATCGTCGGCCTGGTGAAGCCGGATGCCGGCACGGTCGAGTTCCTGGGGCGGGACGCCTCGCAACTGCCCATGTACCAGCGCGCCCGCCTGGGGATGGGCTACCTTTCCCAGGAACCGTCGGTCTTCCGCAACCTCTCGGTGGCGGACAACATCATGGCCGTGCTGGAAACGCTCGACCTGACCGCCGCCGAACGCGCCGCCCGCCTCACCGACCTGCTCAACGAACTGCAACTGGCCCCCCGCGCCAAGCAGAAGGCCAACACCCTCAGCGGCGGCGAACGCCGGCGGCTGGAGATCACCCGCGCCCTGGCCACCAATCCGGCCTTCATCCTCCTCGACGAACCGTTCGTCGGCATCGACCCGATCAACGTCTTCGAGGTCCAGAAGATCGTCGCCCATCTCCGCGACCGTGGCCTGGGGGTGCTCATCACCGACCACAGCGTCCGCGAAACCCTCGCCGTCGTCAACCGCGCCTACCTCATCTGCAACGGCCGCATCCTCTGCGAAGGCGACAGCGACTTCCTGCGCCAGGACGAACAGGCCCGCAAGGTCTACCTCGGCCCCCAGTTCGCCGACTGAGTTTCCGCCGCGCCCCAGTGCAACCCACCCCCGTTTCCAGTGTCGAATTGAGTGCAAGGATGAATCCCCGCGATCCGGCTTCCGGCCGTCATCCTCCGGATGGACGGAAATCGGGAGGCCGGCTCCCGCGGAACTGAATGCCGGGGGCTGCCCCCGGAGCGAACACAGAGGAGACGCATCATGGAAGTGATCGTCAGTGGACGGCGCCAACCGGCAACGGATGCCCTGAAACTCTACTCTGAAGAACGATTGGCCAAGATCGACGGCAAATACCATAAGCTGAACCATGCCCACGTGATCCTCGACCGGGAACATGACTTCGGCGTGGCTGAGGTCACCATCACCGGTGCCCATGTCTCTGTCATCGGCCACGGCCGGGCGGAAGGCAACAACCTCTTCGCCGCCATCGATGATGCCGTGGCAAAAGTCGAAGCCCAATTGCACCGCCACGTCGAAAAGCTGCGGGACACCCATACCCACGTCGACAAGGAGAAACTCCACGAGGCCGAACAACTTCCGGCCATAGGCTGAAAATCTCCCTCCTGGCCGAATGGATCCATTCATCACGGTTGACTGCGATCGGCCATTCTCCCCTTCGGGGCAACGTGGTGAACGATCCCAGTGAGCCGGCCCGGCGTTGGCCGGCCGGCCAGGCCAGGACACCCCCCGGGGAATGCCCACCCGGGGGCTTTTTTGGCACTTCCGGAATTTTTGGGGGTGACACTCTGGGATGGATGGGGAAGTGGCCGGCGCAGCCGGCTCCGTGCCCGCGGGGATTTTGCGTTCCGCGTTGCCATTGCCAACCAACGGAAATGTCCTGCGCCCGTGGCGGCGCGGGCTTTTGCGGATCGGGCGGCGGCCATCATATTACCGCTTTTCCGGTGCCAACCCCGCCCAGCCCAGCCAGGATCCCGCCATGAGCGACCACTACCTCCAGGAACGCTTCGCCGAACGCATCGGCGGCAACCGCTTCGGCAAGGACACGACGATCTACAAGTTCGAGAAGATCAAGCGCGCCAAGGCCGCGGCCAGGCAGGCGCATCCGGAGGTGGAGCTGATCGACATGGGCGTCGGCGAGCCGGACGAGGCCGCCTTCCCGGAAGTCGTCCAGGCGTTGTGCGCCGAGGCCGGCAAATGGGAGAACCGGATCTATGCCGACAACGGCATCATGGAGTTCCGCCAGGCGGTCGCCCGTTACATGCAGGCACTCTACGGCGTCGAACTCAACCCGGAGACCGAGATCGTCCATTCCGTGGGCAGCAAGTCGGCGCTGGCCCTGCTCCCGGCCTGCTTCGTCAATCCCGGCGACATCACGGCCATGACCATCCCCGGCTATCCGGTGCTCGGCACCTGGAGCAAGTACCTGGGCGGCGAGGTGCTGAACCTGCCGCTGACCAAGGCGAACGGCTTCCTCCCCGACCTGGAGAGCATCCCGGCGGCGAAGCGGCGCCGCCTCAAGCTCATCTACCTGAACTACCCGAACAACCCGACCGGCGCCTCCGCCACCCCCGAATTCCTTGACCGGGCAATCGCCTTCGCCAAGGCGAACCAGGCGATGATCGTCTTCGACGCCGCCTACGCGCCGCTCAACTTCGCCGGCCGGCCGCTGAGCATCCTCTCCCGACCCGGCGGCAAGGAGGTGGCCGTGGAACTGCACAGCATGTCCAAGGGCTTCAACATGACCGGCTGGCGCCTCGGCTGGGTCTGCGGCAACGAGCTGGCGGTCAAGGCCTTCGCCACTGTCAAGGACAACGCCGACAGCGGCCAGTTCATCGCCATCCAGAAGGCGGCAATCAAGGCGCTGGACAACCAGGCGGCGATCACCCCGCGGATCTGTGAAAAGTACCGCCGCCGGCTGGCCTCGCTGGCGCAGACCCTCAAGGAACTCGGGTTCGACGCGAAGACGCCCGAGGGCTCCTTCTACCTCTACGTCCAGATCCCCAAGGGCACGGCCTCCGGCAAGGGCTTCGCCACCGCCGAGGAGTTCAGCCACTGGCTGATCACCGAGAAGCAGATCAGCACGGTGCCGTGGGACGACGCCGGCCACTTCGTCCGCTTCAGCGCCACCTTCGTCTCGCAAGGCGCCGCGGACGAGGCGCGGGTGCTCGCCGAAGTCAAGCGCCGCCTCGCCTCCGACCGCTTCCTCTTCTGACGGCGGCCGGGCGGGCTGCCCCTGTCCCTCCGCCCCGGCGGCCCCTCCAGCCCCCAGGTTGCGGGAACCGGAGGAACCGGCCCGTTCCGGCAGGGGGCGCTGCCGCCCCCTTGCGCGGGCCGCCGCTCACTTCTTGCCTTTCGCGGCCGGCGGCGGCGTCTTGTCCAAGGTGATCCCTTCCGCCTCCAACTTGCGGATGATCGCCTCCGGATCCTTGCGGATCTGGCGCAGGCAGCCCCGGCAGCAGGCGTAGATGCGCTTGCCGCCATGGTCGCCGTAGAGCGACTTGTCAATGGCCCCGCCCATGACCGGGCAGGTGGTCTGCGGCTTGGCCGCCGGTTCGGCCGCGGTGGTGGCGGCCGGCGGTGGCGCGCCCGTGGCGGTTCCTTCTTGCGCCGCCATCAGTGGCAGGCTGGCGGCCAGGAGTGTGGCCGCGCCCGCGGCCAGCAACGTCATGCCCTTCATGGATCACCTCTTCCATTGATTTAGTGATGATACGCCGGCGGCAGTGCCCGGTCACCGGAGACGCCGGCCCGGCCGAATGAAGGCTGTGACACGCCGGCCGACGAATGGTTGCAAGTTGCCCCGGCGACGCCAGCCGATCCCGCTGCCCCAACCAAGGCCACAATTCACCTGGCCCCAAGTTCCCCCAAGTTCCGCTACGCCGGAGACGGCTGTCCGCCAGATCGCCGCCCACCCGCCGCCGATTTTTCCCCGCCGCCCGCTTGTCTTCCACCCCGCCGCCCTGTACATTCACACCGTGATCCGGCCGGGGACAACGGCTAAAGCTCCAGACACCACCCGAGCCCGCTCCGGGCTCGTTCAACATGGATTACGAGCCAGCTACGCAGCGCATAATCCCAAGCAGTTCGGCCACGGGAAAGGGACAACAACCGGTGCCGCTTGGTGGCGATGGACGATGTTCATCAGCAAAATACGAAACCGAAATGGAGATGCATCAATGAGCCAAACGCTACAGCTTCACCCAAAATTTGTCACGGATAATCAAGGGAAACGGAAAGCCGTGATACTTCAAATTCGTGAGTATGAGGAGTTGCTTGAGGATTTTCATGACTTGGCGGTTGTTGCCGAGCGTCGTGATGAACCTACGATTACTCATACGCAATTGGTGCGGGAGTTGAATCAAAATGGCATCCTACACCGTTGAATGGAAGAAATCGGCAGCAAAAGAGCTGAAGTGCCTTCCTCAATCACAGCCATCCCACAGGAGATGAAAACTGCCTGGCCTTGTTGGGTTCATGAGCTTGGCGGCGGCGTTTTCCGGGGCGTCCCATTTTGCTTTTTCCTTGGCCCTGAAGTTTGGTTTCGTGCGTCCCAGAGGGACGCTGGGACAATAGGCAGGGGCAACGCCCCTGCACCCAGGCCCCCCCGTTTTGGCGTGCCATCGGTACGCCGGGACATCGTCAACATCCGGATTTCCGATTTTCGAATGCCTGGACGGCAGATTCCCCGCGTACCTACGGCACGCGAACCATTGGCAACCACCTCCGCGAACTCTGCGCCGCCGCGGTGAAGGACATTGTGGGATGGCTCTGATCGGGAATCGGAATTCCGCTTCAGCCGGCTTGGCGGGCGAAGTAGAAGACGGTGCCGCCAATGCGGCGGAGCCTGAGCAGGCGCCAGGCGGAGAGGGGATGCCAGGGTGGCGGCGGCGCGGCGGCGTCCTGTTCCAGGACCAGCAGGGCGTCGGGCCCGGCCCAGCGTGCGAACTCCGCATCCTGGACCAGCTCGTGGCCACCGTACTCGCCGGGGGCGGGGTGCCAGGGCGGGTCGGCCAGGATCAGGTCGAACCCCGCGGCGCGTTCCGGCAGGCGGGCGGGCAGGGTGCGGGCGTCGGCGGTGAGGATCTGGAGCCGCTCTTCCGCCGCCGGTTCCCGCAGGGCGCGGAGCACGGCGGCCAAGTTCGCCCCGATGGTCCGGACATGCCGCGGCTGGCGTTCGACCAGGAGCACCGCGGCCGCGCCGCGGCTGAGGGCTTCCAGCCCGAAGGCGCCGGTGCCGGCGAACAGGTCCAGCACCCGCTGCCCTTCCAGCGGGCCGAGCATGGAAAACAGCGTTTCCTTGACCCGGTCGCCGGTGGGGCGCACCGCCTCGCCCGTCGGCGCCTGCAAGTGGATCCCCCGGGCCTTGCCGCTGATGATGCGCATGGTGTCCCCTTCGCCCGCCGCCGCCGGCGCTTCAGCCCTTCGGATAGACCGTGCAGCGGCGGCCGCAGCGCGGGCATTCCCCCGTGGTCTTGCCGCGGGGGATGATGAAGCCCAGGTTGCAGGCCGGGCAGCGGGCGACGTGGGCGTCGCTGATCCGCCAGGCGTCGCGCCGTTCCCGCCACTGTTCGTAGATGAAGGTGGCCAGGAACAGCGCGAGCATGACGAAGAGATAGAGGAGGAACCCGCTCCGATAGTCGAACGCGAACATCCGTTGGCTCCCGCGCCGACCCCTGCTGGGGTTCAGCGGTCGAACTGGGCGTCAAAGGCGATGCTTGAGGGCTTGAAATCGATCTTCCGCACGAAGGCGGCGGCTTCCTTGGCGCCATGCTCGCGATCCATCCGGCTGTCCTCCCACTCGACGGAGAGGGGGCCCTGGTAGCCGACGTCGTTGAGGGCGACGATGATCTCCTCGAAGTTGATGTCGCCATGCCCCAGCGACCGGAAGTCCCAGAACCGGCGCGGGTCGGCAAAGCTGGTGTGGCCGCCGAAGACGCCGACGGTGCCGTCGCCGTGCCCCCACCAGACGTCCTTCAGGTGGGCATGGAAGATGCGCTTGCCGAAGGTGCGGATGAACTTCACGTAGTCCACCCCCTGGTAGCCGAGGTGCGACGGGTCGTAGTTGAAGCCGAAGCGCGGGTGGTTCTTGACGGCAGCCAGGGCGCGTTCGGCGGAGGCGATGTCGAAGGCGATCTCGGTGGGATGCACCTCCAAGGCGAAGTTCACGTTGACCTGGGCAAAGGCGTCGAGGATCGGGGTGAAGCGCCTGGCGAAGTCCTGGAAGCCGGCGTCCCAGTACGCCTGGCTGGTCGGGGGGAAGGCGTAGAGGCTGTGCCAGATGCTGGAGCCGGTGAAGCCGTTGACCACGCCGGTGGCCTTCTTGCCGGCGCCGCCGGGCTTGGCGTCCAGGAAGTTGCGGCAGGCTTGGGCAGCCTTGGCCATCTTCGCCGCGGCGCGCTTGCGCACCCCCTCGGGCCTGCCATCGCCCCAGACATCGGCGGGCAGGATCGCCTGGTGGCGGGCGTCAATGTTGTCGCAGATCGCCTGGCCGACCAGGTGCATGGAGATGGCGAAGCAGTCCAGGCCGTATTTGCCGAGGGTTTTCCAGCGGCCCTTGCAGTAGCCCTTCTCCGCCACCGCGGCGTCAATGTCGAAATGGTCGCCCCAGCAGGCGAGCTCCAGGCCGTCGTAGCCGAATTCCTTGGCCTTCTGGCAGAGGGTTTCGAAGGGCAGGTCGGCCCATTGGCCGGTGAACAGGGTGACGGGGCGGGACATGGCGGATCTCCTCACGATTGGGGAAATGGGACTTATAAGACCGATGGGAGTTGTGGGACTTGTTTCGCGCTCACGCCGGCATCTTTTTCCACACGGCGCCGGCCTTGGAGCTGGCGACGACGGTTTCGATGAACTGCATCCCGCGCACGCCGTCGGCGACGGTCGGGAAGTCGAGCGCGTCGGCGGGGAGTTCCGTGCCGCTGTCGCCGGCGCGGACGGCGTCGGCGAAGCCGGAGTAGAGGTTGGCCAGCGCCTCGAAGAAGGCTTCGGGATGGCCAGAAGGCAGGCGGGTCGCCTTGGCGGCGGCCGGGCTCTTGGCGGCGACGTAGGGGTTGCCGCGGCGCCAGACTTCGACCGGGGCGTTGATCCGCTTGACGTAAAGGTAGTTCGGGTGTTCCTGGTGCCATTCGAGGCCGCCGTCTTCGCCATAGACCCAGATGGCCAGGCCGTTCTCCTCGCCGATGGAAACCTGGCTGACGTGGAGGAGCCCCTTGGCGCCTTTCTCGAAGCGGAGCAGGCAGTTGCCGTCGTCGTCCAGCAGCCGGCCGGGCACGAACGCGGTCAGGTCGGCGCAGATTTCCACGATCCGCAGGCCGGTGATGTACTCGGCCAGGTTTTCCGCGTGGGTGCCGATGTCGCCCATGCTGCCGGCGGCGCCGGACTGCTTCGGGTCGGTGCGCCAGGAGGCCTGCATGCAGCCGGCCTTTTCCTCGGCGCGGGCCAGCCAGCCCTGCGGGTACTGGACGACGATCTTGCGGATGGCGCCGAGTTCGCCCTGGCTGACCAGGTCGCGCGCCAGCTTCACCATCGGGTAGCCGGTGTAGTTGTGGTTGAGCCCAAAGACCTTGCCCGACTTTTTGACGGTCTCCTCCAGTGCCTTGGCCTCCGCCACGTCCAGAGTCATCGGCTTCTCGCAGTAGACATGGAAGCCGGCTTCGAGGAAGGCCTTGGCGATGGGGAAGTGGCTCTTGTTCGGGGTGACGATGGTGACGAAATCGATCCGCTCCGCCGCCGGCAGCGCCAGCTCGCCGGCGATCATTTCCTGGTAGGTTCCATAGACCCGGTGCCCGGACAGCCCCAGCTCGGCACCCATCTCCCGGGACTTCTCCGGGACAATGTCGAAGGCGCCAGCGACCAGCTCGATCTGGCCGTCCAGGCGCGAGGCCTTCCGGTGCACCTCGCCAATGAACGCGCCCTTGCCGCCGCCGACCATGCCCATCCGCAATTTGCGAAACATCACGTCGTCTCTCCTGGTTTCCAGGTTGCCGCTGGATTTAACGCTGGATCTACGGAAAAGCGTCAAGGTAGCCACAGCCAGCGTGAATGCAAGCGGCCGCTGGGCCGTGCCGCCGGGGCGGCGCCGGTCAGCGGCCGCGCGGCACGAACGTCGCCAGGCCGGTGGTCATGGCAAAGGCCTGGTCGAACGGCAGCCGCTTGAGTTCATGCCCCGCCCCCCAGGAATCGGTGTAGAGGACTTCCTGGGTCTTCAAGTTGTAGCCGATGATCAGCCGGGCATGGCCGCCGCGGGCCTGGGGCAGGGCCGGCGTTTCGGGGTAGAGCCCGACGATGACCGTCCAGACCAGCGGCACGCCGGTGGGCACGGTGCGGGTGATGGCGTCCTGGAACTTGCGGAAGTCGCCCTTCTCCTTTTCCTTCATGAACGCCAGGAACCGCTCGGGATCAACCTGTTCGTAGAGCTGGTCGATGGTGCCGCCATTGCGCGGGATGGCGACCATCTCCACCTTGGCGCGCTTGGCGAAGCTGTTGTAGCCCTTGAAGCGGCTGACCACCTCGCTCCCGTTGAGGGGGATCACTTCGCGCACCGTGATCCCCAGCCGGGCGCCGGCCTTCTTCAAGCCTAGAAAGAGGTTTTCGACCTTCGTGCCCATGCCCGCGTCGCTGCCAGCAAGCTGGGCGAGCACATGCTGGTTGACTTCGCTGCCGTAGTAGCGGAGGACGCGCTCGCTGACGGCCACGGCGCAGTAGCCGCGGGGCCCCTGGTCAACCATCGGCACGCCCGCGATGTAGACGCTGCCATCCTCCTCCGTCTTGACATTGGCCTTCAAGTCCGCCTTGCGGGCGTCGCCGCGGACTTGCAGGGCGGTGGCGGCCGGACGTGCCGCCGTGCCCGCGTTGGCGTCGGCAACGGCGGCCGGCGCCACGGTGAGCTGGATGAACTCGGCGCGGAACTTGCGGTCGGCGCCGCCGCTGGCGTTCCAGGCCAGTTCCAGCCGGTGCGGCCCCTTCCGCCAAAAGTGCTGCTCGATGCGCATCTTGTCGGTCACTCTCTGGGTGCCACCGGCGCGGCCGGGGGAACCGGCCCAGGCGCTGATCCGCCCGCGCACCTCGGCGACCTTCGCCTCGAACTGCTTGCGCCCAAATTGCTCGCCCGCATCGGCGCGGTTGAACAGCACCAGCTCGACCTTGGCTGGCTTGCCATCGGCAAAGCGCACGGTCGCCTCCGCGGCCGGCAGCCCGGCAAAGAGGAGCGGCTCCGGCAGGCGATTGGCATAGTGGGTTGCCGATGCGTGGTCGCCGGTGGTCCAGTAGAGGACGGTGCGGTGCTTGGCCATGAACGCGTCGACGTCCGCGGCCCAGAAGGCGCCTTGGTCATCCAATTCGTCGCCCAGGTCGGCGGCGGCCAAAGGGCGGGCCAGCAGGCCGGCAAAGGCAATCAGGAGCAAACGGGCAAACAGTCGCATCGGCGGCGCCTCGGGTTGAATGGGGCATACCATAATGCCGCCGTGCCCGGCCGCCGGGTGCCCCCCCTCAGCCTTCGCCGGCGAGGGCCGCCAAAAGGTCGGCGGCGGCCTCACCACTGGCCACGGCCCGGACCGGGCCAGTCTGGACGACCTGGAAGTCGGGGGCGACTTCGACCTCCAGGTCGCCGCCCGGCATCCGCACCCGCACGGGGCTGGCACACAACCCGAGCTTGCAGGCCGCGGCCGCCGCGGCGCTGGCGCTGCTGCCCGAGGCCAGGGTATAGCCCGCGCCACGCTCCCAGATCTCGATGCGGATCGCATGCCGGTCCAGCACTTGGAGGAACTGGACGTTGATGCGCTTGGGGAACAGCGGGTGCGTCTCCAGCAGCGGCCCGAGCCGGCGTGCCGTCGCCTCGTCCACCGTCGGCGGGTTGAGCACGACGCAATGGGGGTTGCCGACCGAGGCGGCGCAGAAGATGATCGGGGTCATGGGGCTGCCGACCAGCGTCGTTTCGTGGAGCGTCTCCCGGTCCTCCCCCGCCACCGGAATGTCGCCGCTGCGGAAGCTGACCCGCCCCATGCCAACCCGCACCCGCCCGCCGCCGGCCAGCACCCGGCACTCCACCACCCCGCCCAGGGTGTTGACCTGGAAGGGCGCCGCCGCCCGCGCCCGGCCGCTGTCCAGCAGGAAGCGGGCAAAGATGCGCAGCCCGTTGCCGCTCTTCTCCGCCTCGCTGCCGTCCGGATTGAAGATGCGGAGTCCGCAAAGGGCGCCGGCGGCCGGCAGCGGCCCCCAGAGGATGCCGTCGGAGCCCAGGCCGAAATGGCGGTCGCACAGCCGGCGGATGGCCGCGGCCGGCGGCGGCGCGCCCTCGCCCCAACTGGCGGGGTCGAGGACCAGATAGTCGTTGCCGAGGGCTTCGTATTTCCAGAAGCGGTGCTGCATGGGGTGCGGACTCCGCAAGGTTCGGGCCGGGACGGTGGAAGAACGCCGGTACTGTAGCCCCGGAAGCCGCCCGCAATCACGCCGGCAACAGCCGTTCCAAGTCATCCGGCCAGGTAATCTTCGGATTGGCCGCGGTGGCGCGGACCAGGCGGACGGGATGGCCGGCCAGCTCTACCGCCTGGGCGTCGTCGGTGGCCGCCACGCCGCGGGCGCGGGCCGAGCGCAAGCCGTCCTCCAGCCAGTCGCGCCGGAAAACCTGCGGCGTCTCCGCGGCCCACAAGCTGGCGCGGTCGGGGGTGGCGAGGACCAGCCCCGCGGCGTCCGCCACCTTGATCGTGTCGGTGACCGGCCGCGCCGCGACGCCGCTGCCATGGCGCCGTGCGGACTCCGCACAGGCCAGGAACAGCTCCGCCGAAGTCAAGGGGCGGGCACCATCCTGGACGGCCACGTGGCGCACCGCCGGCGGCAGGGCGGCCACCCCGGCGGCCACCGAGTCCAGCCGCGTCACGCCCCCCGGCAGCACCCGGATGGCCACCGGCAGCCCCGCCGCCGCCAAGGCCGCGCGGAACTCCGCCAGCAGCGCCGGCGGCGCCGTGACCACCACGTGCGCCGGCGCCAGGAACGGCAGGAAGGTGCGCAGGGGGTGGCAGAAGACGGCCAGGCCGCGCCATTCCAGCAACAGCTTGTTGCCTGCCGCGCCGAAGCGGCTGCCGCTGCCGCCGCCGGCCAGCACCAGCCCGAAGTCGGGGAGCTGGCGCGGCGGCACGGGTCGGGGATGGGAGGGGCTGTCGGCTCTCGGCGTCATGCGTGCGTCCATTCTCCCCTCCCCAGGCGCGGCAGTTGGCGGCGGCCACCCAAGCCCCCTACTCTACCGAAGCCGGAGATGAATGCAAGCGCGGGCAGGCGGGGTTTCAGGTGATACATTAGCCGGCCTTTGGGAATGCCTCCGACCGCCACCCGCCCACCGCCCTGGGAGACCCGACCGCATGGCCAAGCCGCAGCCCAAGCCGACCCTTGCCGAAGGCGAAATCGCCGTCGGCCACGAGACCAATGGCACCGACGCCCTGGTGAAATTCCTCTCCCGGCACGCCAACACCCTGACCTGGCTCCTGGTGGCCGTGGTCGCGGCCGTGGCGGCGGTGCGCTGGACGGCCGAATGGCGGGAGGCGAAGACGGCTTCCGCCTTGGCGGCCGTGGCGGCGGCGCAGACCCCGGAGGCGCTGGCCAAGGTGGTGGTGGAGCACGCCGGCACCCGCGCCGAGGAGATCGCCCGCTTCCGCCAGGCCCAGGCCGAACTCGAGGCCGGCCAGTACGCGAAGGCGGCGGAGCTGTTCAACGTCTTCCGCAACATGCATCCGGAAAGCGTGCTGCGGGCAAAGGCCTTCTACGGCCAGGCGGTGGCGGCCGAGGCGCAAAACCGGCCGGCCGAGGCGCTGCCCCTCTTTGTCAGCGCCGCCGAGGCCAGCCAAGGCTCGGACGACTATCTCGCCGCCCTGGCCCGGCTGGGCGCCGGCCGCTGCGCCGAAGCCGCCGGCAAGCGGGCGGAGGCCGAAAGCCACTACCGCCTGGCGGTCGCCGGGGCCAAGGGCAATGTGGCCGACCAGGCGCTGGAGGCCCTGAAGCGGCTCGCCCCGTGATGGGCGCCGGCCGCCCCGCCCAGGCCCCGGCCATCGTCTACCGCAACGGCGCCCTCGGCGATTTCCTGCTGACCCTGCCGCTGCTGCGGGAACTGCTCCGGCGCGGCGATCCGGTCATCCTGCTCTCCCGCCCCGCCTACCGCCCCCTGCTGCCGCCGGAACTGGCCACGGCCATCACCTTCCGGGATGCGGACTCCGCGGCCGGCACAGCCTTGTTTGCGGAGTCCGCAACGCTGCCGGAAACCTGGCGCGGCGGGCGGTTCCTGGCCTTCCTGGCAGCGGATCCCACCCTCGCCGCGAACCTGGCCCGGCACGGGATCACGCCCACCTGGATCCCCCCCCGCCCCACCGGCCCGGAACCCGCCGCCGCCAGCTTCCTGCGCGCCGCCGGCCTGCCCGTCCCCGCCGACTTGTTGCGGACTCCGCAACTGGCGTCCTGGGGGAAGCCGGCCGCGGCGGGCCGCAACCGGGAGGCGGCCGCGCTGTGGCTGCATCCGGGGAGCGGGAGCCCGCGGAAGAACGCGGCGCCGGCCTGGTTTGCGGAGGTCGCCCGGCGCTGGCGGCTCCGGACGGCCGGGGCGCCGGTGGTGGTCTCGTTCGGGGAGGCGGACGCCGCCGTGCGCGGGCCGGTGCTGGCGGCGCTGGCGGCGGCCGGCGTCGCGGCGGAAGTGGTGGAGGGTTTGGCGTTGGCGGAACTGGCGGCGGCGCTGCGGCGGCGGGCGCGGCGGTTTGTGGGCAACGACTCGGGGGTGTCGCACCTGGCGGCGGCGCTGGGGATTCCGGTGCTGGCGCGGTTCGTCGCCACCGAGCCGCGGGTGTGGCGTCCCTTGGGCCGCTGCCATTGCCTCTGAGCCAGGTTCCAATTCGGCAACCGGCAACCGGGAATCGGAATCCGCGATTATGTTGAGGACTTTCCAGCCCATCCCGGAGAGTTCCATGACGGATGCCGCCACCGCCAACGCCGCCATCGCCACCGGCCGCTTCATCTGGGCCGCCGGCGAAAGTTCCGCCGACATGCTCTATGCCACCGGGTTGCAGACGCCGGATCCGTTCCTCTGGTTCGCCGTCCCGGGACTGACGGCGGCGCTGCTGAGCCCGCTGGAGGTCGGCCGTGCCCGCAAGGCGGTGCGGCCCGGCGTCGCCGTGCTGGCCGAGCAGGAGTTCCGCGAGCGCTACGGGTTGGAGTCCACCGTCAAGCTGCCACCGGAGGCCGTGCTGGCCACGCTGGCCCGGCGGCATGGGCTGGATCGCTGGGAGACGCCGGCGGCGACGCCCTGCGGGCTGGCGCGGAAGCTGGCCGCCGCCGGGCTGGAGGTGGTGCCCGTCGACCGTTTCTTCCCCGAGCGGCAACGGAAGGATGTGGCGGAAGTCGCCCGGATCCGGGACGGGGTGGCCCTGGCCGAACTCGGCCTCGACCGGGCGCTGGCGATCCTCCGCGAGGCCGTCCCCGGCCCCGACCGGATCCTGTGGTGGGAGGGGGCGGCACTCACCGCCGAGCGGCTCCGGGGCGAAATCGCCGCCGCCATCGCCCGGGCCGGCGGCACCGCGGCGCACACCATTGTGGCCCCGGGGGCGCAAGGGGCCGATCCGCACCAGGCCGGCGAAGGGCCGATCCGCGCCCACGAGCCGTTGGTGCTCGACATCTTCCCGCGGGTGGACCGCACCGGCTACTTCGGCGACCTCACCCGGACGGTGGTCAAGGGGGAGGCGGCCCCGGTCGTCCGCCGGGCCTGGGCGGCGGTGCGCCAGGCCCAGGAAACGGCCCTCGCCCTGGTCCGGGCCGGCGCGATCCCCAAGGAGATCCACCTCGCCGCCAAGGGTGTCCTCGACGCCGCCGGCTTCCCCACCGATCTGGACGCCAATCCGCCCGTCGGCTTCTTCCACGGCCTCGGCCACGGGCTCGGGCTGGAGGTGCATGAGGCGCCGCGGGTCAATTCCACCGCCACCGAGCCGTTGCGGGAAGGGGAGGTCATCACCGTCGAGCCCGGCACCTACGACCCGGCCTGGGGCGGCATCCGCCTGGAGGACGTGGTCGTGGTCACCGCCGGCGGCTGCGAAAAGCTGACCCGCGCCCCGGCTTGCCTCGAAATCCCCTGAGCCGGCCCCGGCCGTTTGCCTTCACGGAAGTTGAATTGGGATCAGGCCGCCAGGAGGCGTTCGAGGAGGCGGACGGCGGCGGCGCCATTGCGCTCGAGGTCGAGCCAGATGGCCTCCACCGCGAGCCGGCCCGCATAGCCGCCGGCCTGGAGCGCCTGGAAGAAGGCGGAATAGTCGCACGCCTCCTCGCCGGGGCCGCGGCGGTTGGGGCAGGAGGCGAGGTGGGCATGGGCGAGGAGCGGCGCGGCCGCCAACAAATCCGCCGCGCCCTCCCCTTCCTGGCACCAGTGGTAGGCGTCCACCAGCAGGCGGATGGCGGGATGGTTGACTTGGCGGACGAAGGCCGCGCATTCCGGCACCGTGTTGAACACGTTGCATTCCTTGCTGTTGAGCGGTTCCAGGACGACCGTCACCCCGGCCTTGGCCGCCACCGGGCCGAGGCTCTTGGCAAATGCCAGGAGCTGCTCCCCGGCCGCCTCCCGCGGGAACCCCTCGGGGACATCCGGGGTTGCCGTGTGGAGCGCATCCCGTTCGCCTGGCGGCGGGGGCAGGTTGCAGAAGCTTACCCGTCTCTGAAGAAGGCGACGTGGCGCAGGAAGGCGGTACGGTTGGTTGACGCAAGGTAATCAAGACCACGCGCGGCCCCGCGCCGGTCAGGCCCTTGTTTGGCTCTCTAAATCATGGTCAATAGTCGGCGCTTTTGCTCTTCAAAGTCAGCGTCGCCAATGAGCCCCTCATCCTTGAGTTCCTTCAACTCCTTCAGTTTTGTCTTCAATTCAGACGGCGACATCTTAGATGAGGCAGTTTCTCGTGGGCTGGCACCTGTCGGACGCGCATCTGACGGTCGGGTCGGCGCGAGTCCTTGCGCCATCTGTTGAGCCATGCCGAACCCAAGCGCGAGACCCATGCCAGCCCCCATTCCATCGCCAGCTAAGCCGCCGGGATTCTTTGCAGCGTCTCTCATGGCATCTGCCGCTGCAATTTGCTTGTACTTCTCCGCATCCTGCGCGGCAACCCCACTTGCACGATTAATCATTTCTTGGACTTCTGGATGCGGGGTTATCGCTTGAACCAGAAGGTCGACTAGCTGGATGCCATACTGATCGAAATCCGTAGCGACGGCTTCTTTGGTTTTCAAAGCGATTGTGTTGTAGTGAACGGGAAGGTCGAGAATAGACTTCATTATCGACCCGAGCGCCTCGTTCAGTCTCGACACGATCACAGTCCTGAAGAATTCCTCCAAAGCAAAGGTCGTCTCCATCCCGCGCGTTCCAACAAGTGTATTGAGAAAGGTTCTCGGCTTCACTATTCGGACGGAAAACGCCCCGTGTGCGCGAAGGCTAATCATGCGGAAATCAGTATCACGGAACAAAACAGGCGACTGAGTTCCCCAACCAAGATTGATGAACGTCTTTGTGGCAATAAAATAGACATAGCTTCTGAAAGGCGACTTGCCTCCAAAAGGCGCGCCAATGATCCTGCCCAAGAGCGGCAGGTTCTGAGTAGAAAGCGTATGGCGACCTGGCCCAAAACCATCCAAGGCTTGTCCATCGCGGAAGAAGATGGCATTTTGACTTTCCTGTACAACAAGTTGAGTGCCAAGCCGAAACTCACCTGATCTTTCGTACGGGATCTTGGAGACTATAATTTCACCTGTGTCGTCAAAGAACTCAATGATGTCAAGAATTGGCATGGCTGATTCCTCCTATCGAAGCTCAACCTCGTCCAAAGATCGCGACACTGTTTCAATGCATTGTTCAATTTCGGTTAGCGTCGATCCAACATCGGTTGCGATCCCACCTGAGAACCGAGGGGCGAGACTCGCCAATCTTCCGGCGTTCTCTTGAAGTGTTTGATCTTCACCTGATGGAGAAGGATGTTGGCGCCCTCCTTCCCATGATCCCATGCCACCTCCGTAAGAATGCGAAAAGGCACCATCAATGGATTCAAGCTTCTTTAGCGCTACGGAAACACGGGTGCGCACGCTGTCGTCCGTGGTCTTGAATGCACGAAGAGCGGACAGTAGCGGTGCTAGTGACTTGGCGACGTTCTTGTGTTCTGCACGCTTCTCCTTGGACGGGCGCGCGACCGCCTGACTGTGCAAATCATATGCGTATAACACGACTGCAACGATGAACCAGAAGACGGTAATTGCCATCATGGCGGCAGTGAAAGCCCCGTCCTTCGATCCCTCGCTGTCCCGCAATACCCAGTACACCACGATGCTCAGCAACCCGGATGCTGCAAACGCCCCGATGATGCCATAAGTTATTGCCAGTATCGCGCCGCTTGGCCGGTACTCGCAGCGAGCACGAGCGAAGATGTTGACCGTCAGAATTCCTGCAAGGAATTCGATTGTACATAAGAACCCAATCCCAACCCAAACCATGAAGCCTCTTGGTGGTTCGGTTACAAGGTAGCCACCTGTCGCGGTCACAAGTATGGCCGTGGCGGTCAATCCGATCACCGCCAACACAAACTTCATTGGGGTCGGTCTTTGAATGTGTGAAGTCATGGCGATGAACCCTCCTACTTCTGGCCGTACTTCTGGCAAAACACTTCTTCTTTCATCGTCGAGTAATAGATCCCCTCGCACAATCCGAAAAACCACAGGATCTTCGGCACCCATAATATCAACTCGCCATCGCACAATGCGTTGCTAATAGAGATGTCGAGGAAGAAAAGGTAGAGAAAGCCTTGCCACTTCTTGCCGAGATAGAACTTGTGAACACCCAGTGCGCCCAGCAGGATGGCAAGGGTGGCAGCCGTCGTCTTGCTCTTGGTACAACGGGGCGCTTGGGCCTGCTGCGGTTGCTGAACATAGCGTACCTGCGGTTGTTGAGGATACGGTTGTGCAGGGGGCGCATACTGTGGCTGTTGCGCTTGTGGAGGTGGTGCAACCACTTCCAGCGCAGTTCCACATTTAACGCACCGTGTTGCCCCCGGTTTCAGACTTGCCCCGCAAGTAACACACTGCGCCATGATGCACTTCCTCTCTACTCGTCGTTGCCCACGTTTCCGTCAGTGCCGACCGCTACTCAACGGACAGCCATCGTTCCTGTTCTTGCAGTGTCTCCTGCCCCGGCGTTCCGCAGACAGCCGGTATAACGGATTCAAGGCGTGGCCAATATAGCACACCGCGTTCTGGGCACACAAGCGAAAACCCAAGAGATTGGCGGCGGCGCGGTCCCTTCTGGCGGTTTCGGGAACGGGGGGGCAGTGATCTCGCCGGCCTCGATGCCGTATTCATCCCCCCCGCAGCGGGGGCACGCCTTGGCGTCCATGGGGAAGCGTAGGCGGCAGTCCAAGCAGATTTTTTGCGTTCCCATTGATGGAACCCTCCTTGGGTCAGCGGCCGACTTGCCATTGCCCATTGGGGGGAATCTTCCCGCCCTCCCGCAGCAGCGCCACGGCCCGGCGGACGGCTTCCGTGGGTGCGGAGTCCGCCAGGCGTGCCAGGGCGGCCAGCAGGGCGGCGCGGTCGGGCTCCGCCGGCCCCGTGGCGGCTCCGGTGGTGGTGGCGGCCAGCTCCAGGCGCGGCAGGGCGGCAATCCTGGCGGCGGCGCTGGGGATCCCGGTGCTGGCGCGGTTCGTCGCCACCGAGCCGCGGGTGTGGCGTCCCTTGGGCCGCTGCCATTGCCTCTGAGCCAGGTTCCAATTCGGCAACCGGCACCCGGGAATCGGCAACCGGCACCCGGGAATCGGCAACCGGCAACCGGGAATCGGAATCCGCGATTATGTTGGGGGCTGTCCAGCCCATCCCGGAGAGTTCCATGACGGATGCCGCCACCGCCAACGCCGCCATCGCCACCGGCCGCTTCATCTGGGCCGCCGGCGAAAGTTCCGCCGACATGCTCTATGCCACCGGCTTGCAGACGCCGGATGCCTTCCTCTGGTTCGCCGTGCCGGGGCTGACGGCGGCGCTGCTGAGCCCGCTGGAGGTCGGCCGTGCCCGCAAGGCGGTGCGGCCCGGCGTCGCCGTGCTGGCCGAGCAGGAGTTCCGCGAGCGCTACGGGTTGGAGTCCACCGTCAAGCTGCCACCGGAGGCCGTGCTGGCCACGCTGGCCCGGCGGCATGGGCTGGATCGCTGGGAGACGCCGGCGGCGACGCCCTGCGGGCTGGCGCGGAAGCTGGCCGCCGCCGGGCTGGAGGTGGTGCCCGTCGACCGTTTCTTCCCCGAGCGGCAACGGAAGGATGTGGCGGAAGTCGCCCGGATCCGGGACGGGGTGGCCCTGGCCGAACTCGGCCTCGACCGGGCGCTGGCGATCCTCCGCGAGGCCGTCCCCGGCCCCGACCGGATCCTGTGGTGGGAGGGGGCGGCACTCACCGCCGAGCGGCTCCGGGGCGAAATCGCCGCCGCCATCGCCCGGGCCGGCGGCACCGCGGCGCACACCATTGTGGCCCCGGGGGCGCAAGGGGCCGATCCGCACCAGGCCGGCGAAGGGCCGATCCGCGCCCACGAGCCGTTGGTGCTCGACATCTTCCCGCGGGTGGACCGCACCGGCTACTTCGGCGACCTCACCCGGACGGTGGTCAAGGGGGAGGCGGCCCCGGTCGTCCGCCGGGCCTGGGCGGCGGTGCGCCAGGCCCAGGAAACGGCCCTCGCCCTGGTCCGGGCCGGCGCGATCCCCAAGGAGATCCACCTCGCCGCCAAGGGTGTCCTCGACGCCGCCGGCTTCCCCACCGATCTGGACGCCAATCCGCCCGTCGGCTTCTTCCACGGCCTCGGCCACGGGCTCGGGCTGGAGGTGCATGAGGCGCCGCGGGTCAATTCCACCGCCACCGAGCCGTTGCGGGAAGGGGAGGTCATCACCGTCGAGCCCGGCACCTACGACCCGGCCTGGGGCGGCATCCGCCTGGAGGACGTGGTCGTGGTCACCGCCGGCGGCTGCGAAAAGCTGACCCGCGCCCCGGCTTGCCTCGAAATCCCCTGAGCCGGCCCCGGCCGTTTGCCTTCACGGAAGTTGAATTGGGATCAGGCCGCCAGGAGGCGTTCGAGGAGGCGGACGGCGGCGGCGCCATTGCGCTCGAGGTCGAGCCAGATGGCCTCCACCGCGAGCCGGCCCGCATAGCCGCCGGCCTGGAGCGCCTGGAAGAAGGCGGAATAGTCGCACGCCTCCTCGCCGGGGCCGCGGCGGTTGGGGCAGGAGGCGAGGTGGGCATGGGCGAGGAGCGGCGCGGCCGCCAACAAATCCGCCGCGCCCTCCCCTTCCTGGCACCAGTGGTAGGCGTCCACCAGCAGGCGGATGGCGGGATGGTTGACTTGGCGGACGAAGGCCGCGCATTCCGGCACCGTGTTGAACACGTTGCATTCCTTGCTGTTGAGCGGTTCCAGGACGACCGTCACTCCGGCCTTGGCCGCCACCGGGCCGAGGCTCTTGGCAAATGCCAGGAGCTGCTCCCCGGCCGCTTCCCGCGGGAACCCCTCGGGGATCTGGCGGGCGCCGCCGGAGCCGAGGACCAGCGTCTCGATGCCGGCCCGCCCGGCCCGCTCGCAGGCGGTCGCCGCATAGGCCAGGAGCCGCCCGGGATCAACTGCGGGCCCGGTGAGCTTGAGGCCGGCGGGAAAGAAGCAGTTGGCGGCCTTGACCGGCAGGCGCGAACTCCGCAATTCCGCCAGCTTCGGCGCGAACTCCGCCTCGGGCGCCAGTGGCACCAGCATCTCCTGGATGTTCACTTCCAGGAACTGGAATCCCATGGCGGCGAAGAGGCCGCTCCGTGCCGGCTCGCCGCAAATGCCGATGATCATGCCCGTGCCCTCCGTTTTCCCGGCCCCGTGCCGGGGGTGACGCTGAACTCCGAATGCCGATTTTCGATTGCCGGGTGCCGAATGGGAATGCGGCCGGCGGCCCCGCGCGCTGGCGGGCACCCCAAAACTGTACCGTTGCAGCCGCGGCTTGCAACCCTATCCATCCAGGTTCTTCGCCAATGCGGAGTCCGCAAACCGGGCTACATTGTCCCGCCACTCCCCACGCGCCACGAGCGGAGACCGGATGCCCAACCCCGACGCCATTGCGCCCGCCGCCAGCGCCCCGCGCCTGGATTTCAGCCTGAACCCGGCAGCGGCGACGGCCGAGGCCAGCGCCGCCGAACACCAGGTCCGCGGCGAGGTGCTGCGCATCGTCTTTGCCCGGGATGACGGCGACTACTCGGTGCTGCGCGTGCTCACCCCCGAGCGGCGCGAAGTCACCGTGGTCGGCCCGCTCGGCACGGTGATGGAAGGGCAGGACATCGAGGCCTGGGGCCGCTGGGAGACGCACCGGGAGCACGGCCGCCAGCTCCGGGTCAGCCGCTTCAAGGTGTTGCAGCCCACCACCCCGGAGGGGATCCGCCGCTACCTCGCCTCCGGCGTTTTGCCCGGCATCGGCAAGGTCTACGCCGAACGCATCGTCGCCCATTTCGGGGAACGCACCCTGGACATCCTGGACAACTTCCCGGCCCGGCTCGCCGACGTGGCGGGGCTCGGCAAGAAACGGGTCCAGCAGATCCGGGAGGCCTGGAAGACGGCCACCAACGAGCGGGAGGTCCACGTCTACCTCCAAGGGCTGGGCATCGGCACCAGCCACTGCCACCGCATCGTCCAGCGCTACGGCCACGCCGCCCCGGAAGTGGTCCGCCAGAATCCCTACCAGCTTGCCGGCGACATCCATGGCATCGGCTTCCTCTCCGCCGACCGCATCGCCCGCAACCTCGGCATCGAGCGGAGCAATCCGCTGCGGCTCCAGGCCGGCGTTGGCCACGTCCTCGCCCAAATGGCGGAGCAGCAGGGGCACGTCTGCCTGCCGGAGCCGCTGCTGCTCCAGGAGGCGGCGCGCATCCTCGAAGTGGCGCCGGCGGAGGTGGCCATCGGCCTGCAACGGGCGCTGCTGGACGGCTCGGTGGTCGCCGACGGCAATGGAGATGGTGACGGCGGCCGCGTCCTCTACCCGCGCGAGCTGTTCGCGGCGGAGACCGGACTGGCGGAATCGCTGGAGTCCCTGCTGCGCAGCCGCGCCGGCGCCCCGCCACCACCCCCGGCCACCCTCACCCTCGACCCACGCCTGAACGCGGAGCAGCGCCAGGCCGTCCTCCGCGCCTTCGCCCACCGGCTGGGCATCATCACCGGCGGCCCCGGCGTCGGCAAGACCACCGTCGTCGGCCAGATCGTGGCCAACGCCCGCCGCCGGCGCTGGCGGCTGCTGCTGGCGGCGCCGACGGGGCGCGCCGCCAAACGGCTGAGCGAAAGCTGCGGGCTCGAAGCCAAGACCATCCACCGGCTGCTGCACTGGGATCCCCAGAAGGGCACCTTCGTCCACAACCGCCAGAACCCGCTCCGGGGCGACCTGCTGGTCGTGGACGAAGCCTCGATGCTCGACGTCGAGCTGGCCGACCACCTCTTCCGCGCCGTCGCCCCCGAAACCCGGGTCGTGCTGGTCGGCGACCGCGACCAGCTCCCCTCGGTCGGCCCCGGCGCGGTGCTCCACGACCTGATCGCCTGCGGCCGCCTCCCGGTCACCGCCCTCGCCCAGATCTACCGGCAGGACGAACACAGCCGCATCGTCACCAACGCCCATGCCGTCAACCGCGGCGAAATGCCCGACCTGCGCCCCCCGCCGGAGGGGGTCCACGGCGACTTCTACTGGCTCGACCAGGAGGATCCGGAGAAGGCCGCCGACCAGATCGCGCGGATGGTCGCCGAGCGCATCCCCGCCACCTTCCACCTCCAGCCGCAGGCCGACATCCAGGTGCTGGCGCCGATGAACAAGGGAGTCTGCGGCACCCTCGCCCTCAACGACCGCCTCCAGGCCGCCCTCAACGGCCGGGGCTGGCCCGAATTCCGCGTCGGCGACCGCCTCTTCCGCAACGGCGACCGGGTGATGCAGGTCACGAACAACTACGACAAGGGGGTATTCAACGGCGAGATGGGGCGGATCGCCGCCGTGGAGATGGCCAGCAAGCGCTTCACCGTCCGCTACGACCTCGGCCCGGTTGACTACGGCTTCCATGAGGCCGACCAGATCCGGCTCGCCTACGCCGTGACCGTCCACAAGAGCCAGGGCTGCGAGTTCCCCGCCGTCGTCCTCCCCCTGCTCTCCCAGCACTTCATCATGCTCCAGCGCAACCTGCTCTACACCGCCATGACCCGCGCCAAGCGGCTGCTGGTGCTGGTCGGCACCCGCAAGGCCCTGGCCATCGCGGTGCGCAACGACCGGCCGGCCTTGCGCTTCACCCGGCTGGCGGCGCGGCTGGCGGCGGCCGGCCGGAATTGACGGATTTGTCATTCCGCCAATGGCGATATACAGTCCTGTCACTTCCCAAATCCGGCGGCGCGCGGTTGTCACCACAGATCGTACTCGATTGCAATGATTTGGCCAGCCAGCGACAATTTTGGCCGGGGCGTTGCTCAATCCTTGGCCACCAACCCCGCAAGGTTGCCCGCAACCCGCACCCGTCAGCGAACTCAGGAGACCCGGCAATGAACCTCGCCCGACAGAATGCCATCAAGGCGGTGACCAACTACAAGCCGCTGGAGGCGCCCCTCGACTTCTCCAAAACCCCGTCCAAAGACCTCTTCGGGGAGAACGTCTTCAATGACACCGCCATGCACGAACGGCTGCCCAAGGGGGTCTACAAGGCCCTGCGCCTGACCATTGACGAAGGGGTGAAGCTCGACCTCTCGGTGGCCGACGCCGTCGCCGTCGCCATGCGCGACTGGGCGATCGACAAGGGCGCCACCCACTACGCCCACGTCTTCTACCCCCTGACCGGGCTCACCGCCGAGAAGCATGACAGCTTCCTCGAACCGGACGGGCGCGACGGCGTGATCGCCGAGTTCTCCGGCAAGCAGCTCATCCAAGGCGAGCCCGACGCCTCCAGCTTCCCCTCCGGCGGCCTGCGCGCCACCTTCGAGGCCCGCGGCTACACCGCCTGGGACGTCACCAGCCCCGCCTACATCCTCGAAAACCCCAACGGCACCACCCTCTGCATCCCCACCGCCTTCTGCTCCTACACCGGCGAGGCGCTGGACAAGAAGGTGCCGCTGCTGCGCTCGATCCAGGCGCTCAACATCCAGGCCCAGCGGCTGCTCAAGATCCTCGGCAACGGCAACCCCGGCCTGGTCAAGGCCACCGCCGGCCCCGAGCAGGAGTACTTCCTGATCGACCGCAACTTCTACTTCGCCCGCCCCGACCTGCTCAACGCCGGCCGCACCCTGTTCGGCGCCAAGCCGCCCAAGGGGCAGGAGCTGGAAGACCAGTACTTCGGCGCCATCCCCGAACGCGTCCTCGCCTGCATGCTCGAAGGCGAGCGGGAGCTCTACAAGCTCGGCGTCCCGGTCAAGACCCGCCACAACGAGGTGGCCCCGGCCCAGTATGAGATCGCCCCGGTGTTCGAGACCGCCAACCTGGCGACCGACCACCAGTATTTGGTGATGACCGTGCTCACCCGCGTCGCCCAGAAGTACGGCATGGCCTGCCTGCTCCACGAAAAGCCGTTCGCCGGCGTCAACGGCTCGGGCAAGCACCTCAACTGGTCCATGAGCTGCACCCTCGGCAACCTGCTCAACCCCGGCGAGACGCCCCACGAGAACATGCAGTTCCTGATCGTCTGCGCCGCCGTCATCCGCGCCGTGGACAAGTACGCGGTCATGCTCCGCGCCTCCGTCGCCCACGCCGGCAACGACCACCGCCTCGGCGCCAACGAGGCGCCGCCGGCGATCATCTCCATCTTCCTCGGCGACCTGCTGAACGACGTCTTCATGCAGATCGCCCAGGGCGGCGCCAAAAGCTCAAAGGCCAAGGGCACCCTCAACGTCGGCGTCGACACCCTGCCGACCTTCCCCAAGGATCCGGGCGACCGCAACCGCACCAGCCCCTTCGCCTTCACCGGCAACCGCTTCGAGTTCCGCGCCGTCGGCGCCAGCCAGTCCATCGCCGGGCCACAGATGATCCTCAACACCATCGTCGCCGAGTCGTTGGACTACGTGGCCAGCGAGATCGAAAAGCTCACCGGCGGCGACCCCGCGAAGCTGAACCACTCCGTCCAGAAAGTGATCGCGGCGATCATCCAGGAGCACGGCCGGGTCATCTTCAATGGCGACAACTACTCCGCGGCCTGGCACCAGGAGGCGGCCCGCCGCGGCCTGCCCAACCTCAAGACGACGGTGGACGCCTGGGAGGCAATGGCCAAGAATGAGGCGCACGCCGCGGTCTTCGAGAAGTACAACGTCCTCAGCCGCCGCGAGTTCGAGAGCCGCTGCGAGATCTACCTCGAACGCTACGTCAAGGACATCGCCATCGAGGCCCGGCTGATGGCCGAGATGGCGCGGACGATGATCTTCCCCGCCGCCCTCGACTACCAGCAGAAGCTCGCCAGCACCGCCCTGGCCCTCAAGGAGCTGGGGAAGAAGCCCTGCACCACCATCCTCGACCAGGTCTGCGACCTCGCCGCCCAGCTCCAGGCCGCCATCGCCAAGCTCGACACGGCCATGGCCCACGAAGGGGATGGCAACACCCTGAAACACGCCAAGTACATGCGCGACCACGTCGTCCCCGCGATGTGCGAACTCCGCACGGCCGCGGACGCCCTGGAAGGGGTGGTGGCCGACGAGATCTGGCCGCTCCCGACCTACCAGGAAATGCTCTTCATCAAGTAACCAGCTTCCCCGACTCCCCCCCGGGGGCGGGCAACCGCCCCGGGCCACCCTTCCCAACTGAAAGGACTCCTGCCATGTCCATTGACAGCATCGGCGAAAGCCTGGCCAACTTCCAGGCCGCCCTGACCGAGGACGGCTCCTCCTTCTCCGGCTTTGCCCGCGAGCACTACGTCAACAAGTGGTGCGGCGAGACCATCTACCAGGTGATGGCGATCCGCACCAGCTTTGTCAGCGCCATGCTCCAATACCTCATCGACCAGGGGCTGCTCAACCTCGAACGCGTCTCGCTCAGCCCGGTCACCGACCCGCTGGCCCATGACATCGAGCATGTGCCGACCATCGGCTACAAGGGGCACCCCTACAAGACCACCCACTCGATGATCTATTCCAAGTTCCTCGCCTGCTTCAACCCACGGCTCAAGGGGATCTTCGTGGACTCCCCCAACATCCGCCTGGAACTGGAAAGCCCCGACGGCCGGCAGCGCAGCAAGTACCTGATCGACTTCTCCCAGCTCGACGTCGAGCTGCGCCGCGACCGCTTCGTCAACCTCGAGGAATACTACCACCAGAAGCCGATGGTCACGGAACTGCTCCAGGCCGACCTGGACAAGGCGCTGGCCTTCTTCGAGGGGATGATCATCGCCGGCTGCCAGGCCGTGGTGGCGAAAAACGGCGACAGCCTCAAGGCCCTCGGCGTCACCCTCGAAGTCCCCACCTCCCCCTTCCCGCGCATCCGCCGGGACGAGGCCATCAAGAAGACCGGCACCCACGCCTTCGAGAAGCCCATCGGCGAAACCGTCGCCGGCCAGTTCTTCTGGATCGTCGGCCTGATGCGGGAAAACTACGACCTCATCTACCCCTACCTCAACGAGGACGGCTCGAAGCGCCCCATCGCCGACTTCGCCTCCGCCGAAATCTACAACTACGACCTCTGCGCCAAGAGCAAGCTGCTGGACGGCAGCAGCGGGCCCGCCTGGGAAGTCCTCTCCGGCGCCATCCGCGAATGGCTCTACGAGCCGATCGTCGAACGCCTGCTCGACAACCGCATCCTCAAGATCCGCCCGGAAATGAAGGACGGCGAAATCCTCAACCTCGAAGAGCTGGACGGGTACGGGCCGTTCCTCACCGCCGTCGCCATGCTCGACGCGGCGGGCAAGCCCCTCTTCCCCTCCACCTTCGGCGGCGGCCTCGGCCTCGAACGCTGCCTCTACGCCCTGCTGCGCGGCCCGAAGATCCAGAAGGTCGACGACGTCACCCTCTTCGGCAAGAACCCCGACTCCCACCCGCTCTACCTCTACTGACCACCGCCCCGCGCCGCCGCCCGCCGGCGGCGCGGCCAGTGCCGTCTCCGCCCCCTGAGTCCCCCTTCCGGTCCGCCGACCCCAAAACCGCCGATGAACCAAGACCCGACAGTCTTTTTGACGCCCCCACCGGACGCCAGCCGCCGGCTCGTCGAGATGACCCTGCTCTACAACATCAGCCGCAAGCTGGAGCAGAGCCTCGACATGCGCGACGTGGTCGGCCCCGTGCTGGAATCGTTCGCCGAAAACATGGGGATGAAATACGGCACCATCACCCTGCTCAACCGCAAGACCGGCGAAATCCTCATCGAGGCCGCCCATGGCCTCTCCGCCCAGCAGGCCCGCCGCGGCTGCTACAAGCTCGGCGAAGGCGTCACCGGCCAAGTGGTCCTCACCGGCAAGCCGATGATCATCCCCCGGACCAGCGAGTCCCCCCTCTTCCTCGACCGCACCCGCCGCGGCCGGCGCGAGGACACCTCCTTCATCTGCGTCCCGATCAAGGTCGGCCCCGAGGTCGTCGGCGCCCTCAGCGTCGACCGCCTGCACCAGGAAACGATGGACCTCGACGCCGACGCGCGCCTGCTCGCGATCATCGCCGCCATGATCGCCCAGGCCGTCAAGCTCCGCCGCACCGCCCAGGAAGAGCAGGAGCGGCTCTCCGAGGAGAACGCCCGCCTGCTCGCCGAGCTGCGCGACCGCTTCCGCCCCGCCAACATCGTCGGCACCTCCCGCGAAATGCAGGCCGTCTACGACCAGATCGCCCAGGTCTCCAAGACCCCCACCACCGTCCTGATCCAAGGCGAGACCGGCACCGGCAAGGAGCTGGTCGCCCACGCCATCCACTACAACAGCGACCGCGCCGAGAAGCCCTTCGTCAAGGCCAACTGCGCCGCCCTCCCCGAAAACCTCATCGAAAGCGAACTCTTCGGCCATGTCAAGGGCGCCTTCACCGGCGCCACCAGCGACCGCAAGGGGCGCTTCGAACTGGCCAACGGCGGCACCCTCTTCCTCGACGAGATCGGCGAAATCTCCCCATCGCTCCAGATCAAGCTCCTGCGCGTCCTCCAGGAGCGCGAGTTCGAGCGCGTCGGCGGCACCGAGACGGTCAAGGTCAACGTCCGCCTCATCGCCGCCACCAACAAGGACCTCCACGCCCTCGTCCAGCAGGGGAAGTTCCGCGAGGACCTCTTCTACCGCCTCTACGTCTTCCCCATCTACGTGCCGCCCCTGCGCAACCGCAAGGCCGACACCATGCTCCTGGCCGACCATTTCCTGCAAAAGTATTCGGCCGAAAACGGCAAGAACGTCCGCCGCCTCTCCACCGCCGCCATCGACATGCTGATGGCCTACCACTGGCCCGGCAACGTCCGCGAACTGGAAAACTGCATCGAGCGCGCCGTGCTCGTCGCCGAGGACGATGTCATCCACCCCAGCCACCTGCCGCCCACCCTCCAGACCGCGGAAGCCACCGGCCACGCCCGCCCCATGGCCGGCGGCCTCAAGGCGCTGGTCGAATCCTACGAGCGCGACCTGATCTGCGACGCCCTCAAGTCCGCCCGCGGCAACATCGCCGCCGCCGCCCGCGCCCTGGAGACGACCCAGCGCATCCTCGGCTACAAGGTCAAGCACCACGGGGTCAACCCCCGCCGCTTCGCCAGTTGACTGGCGACGGGCGTTGCCGGTGGCGACGGGCGGCCCGCCTGAACCGTGGCACAGACATTTTTGCCGGTGCGGACGGAGATGGCTTGGCCGGTTGCAAGGGCGGGGGCCGGCGCTACATTTGACTGCAACGTTGCAGCCAAGGCCGCCACCACCACCGCGGCAACCCCGGAACCCACAACCATGCCCCGCCTCACCCGCAACTTCCTCGCCACCCACCCGCCCCTCCCCGCCACCCTCGAATGCGCCCCCCTGGAACCACCCCCGCCTGTCCGGATCCTCCAGTTCGGCGAAGGCAATTTCCTCCGCGCCTTCGTGGACTGGATGGTGGACATCCTCAACGGCCGCGGCCTCTTCACCGGCGCCATCCAGGTGGTGCAGCCGATCCGCCAGGGGCTCGTCCCCCTCCTCAACGGCCAGGACGGCCTCTACACCCTGCTGCTGCGCGGAATCCAGGACGGCCAGACCGTGGAAAGCCGGCGGCTCGTCACCAGCATCCGCGGCGGCCTCAACCCTTACGAGGACTGGGCTGGCTTCCTCGCCGCGGCACGCAACCCCGACCTGCGCTTCGTCTTCTCCAACACCACCGAGGCCGGCATCGCCTACCAGGCGGAACCCGCCCCCCGGGACGCCTGCCCCGAAAGCTTCCCCGCCAAGCTCGCCGCCCTGCTGCGCGAACGCTTCCAGGCCTTTGCCGGCGCCCCGGAAAAAGGGCTGGTCGTCCTCCCCTGCGAACTGATCGAGAAAAATGGCGCCACCCTGCGCGAGGCCGTCCGCCGCCAGCTCCAGGCCTGGGGGGCCGCCACCGACCTCCGCGCCTGGGTGGAACGCCACTGCCTCTTCTGCAACACCCTGGTCGACCGCATCGTCCCCGGCTACCCCAAAACCGAAGCCGCCGCCATCACGGCAGCCCTCGGCTATGAGGACGCCCTCCTCGACACCGGCGAAATCTTCCACCTCTGGGTCATCGAAGGCCCGGCCAGCCTGGCCGCCGAACTCCCCTTCCACCAAGCCGGGCTCAACGTGGTCTGGACGGACGACCTGACCCCCTACCGCACCCGCAAGGTCCGCGTCCTCAACGGCGCCCACACCGCCAACGTCCTCGCCGCCTTCCTCGCCGGCCTCGACACCGTCGGCGAGATGATGGCCGACCCGCTCTTCGGAAAACTCGTCCGCGACTCCGTGTTCGCGGAAATCCTGCCGGGGCTGCAAATGGCCGCCGCCGACAAGGCCGCCTACGCCGAAGCCGTCCTCGAACGCTTCCGCAACCCCTTCATCCGCCACGAACTGCTCGCCATCAGCCTCAACTCCGTCGCCAAATGGAAGGTGCGCGTCCTCCCCTCCCTGGCCGACTTCCTGACGGCGCGGCAACGGCTGCCGCCGCGCCTGGCCTTCTCCCTCGCGGCGCTGATCGCCTTCTACCGCGGCGAACCCGCCGGCGAGCGCGAACTCCGCGGCCTCCGCAACGGCAAACCCTACCCGATCCGCGACGACCAGCCCGTGCTCGACTTCTTCACCACCGCCTGGCGCGCCCAGGCCGCCACCGGCGACGCCACCGCCCTGGCCAAGGCCGTCCTTGGCCACATTCCCTTCTGGGGGCAGGACCTCAACGCCCTTCCCGGCCTCACCGCCGCCGTGGCGTCTCATCTTTGCGAATTTTTGGAGTATGGTATGGGTAGGGCGAGCCGACGACTGCTGGAACTCTGAACCGCTCCCGGAGCACCGAAGGAGGCGATCCCCATGCAAATCCTTACCATGCACATCCAGCCCAGCGACAACGTCGTCGTCGCCGTCAAGCCGCTGGCCGCTGGAACCAAGCTGGAGGTCGGGGGGCATGCCGTCCAGCTCCGGGAAGCGATCGCCCCCGGCCACAAGTTCGCCCTCGCGGACATCCCCGAAGGCGGCCAGATCATCAAATACGGCCATCCCATTGGCCAGGCCACCCGCCCCGTCGCCGCCGGCGACTGGGTGCATGTCCACAATGTCCGCACCCTGCTCAGCGGGCCGCTGGAATACGAATACCGCCCCAAGCTGATCCCGGGCCCGGCAGCCGGCACCAAGCTCAAGCCACAATCCTTCAACGGCTTCCGGCGCAGCGACGGCAGCGTCGGGGTGCGCAACGAAATCTGGCTGATCCCGCTGGTGGGCTGCGCCAACGGCCTGGCGGAAAAGGTCGCCATGCACTGGAAGCAGTTGCTCAAGGCCGAGCCGCGCCCCGCCGTGGACGGCATCTTCAGCTTCCCCCATCCCTATGGCTGCTCCCAGCTCGGCGACGACCACCTCAACACCCAGCGCATCCTCGCCGGCCTCGCCAAGCATCCCAACGCCGGCGGCGTCCTCCTCATCAGCCTCGGCTGCGAAAACAACACCCTCGACTCCTTCCGCCAGGTGCTGGGCGACCTCGACCCCCACCGCTACCGCTTCATGACCATGCAGGAAGTGGGCGACGAGTTCACCACCGCCAACCACTACGTCAGCGAACTCCTCGACCATGCCAGCGCCTGCACCCGCGAACCCGTCCCCGTCTCCGAACTGCGCATCGGCCTCAAGTGCGGCGCCTCCGACGCCTTCTCCGGGCTCACCGGCAACCCCCTCCTGGGCGCCTTCAGCGACCTGCTGGTCGCCCAAGGCGGCGCCACCGTGCTCACCGAAGTGCCCGAGATGTTCGGCGCCGAACACCTGCTCATGGAACGGGCCACCCACCGCGGGATCTTCGAGAAATGCGTCGCGATGATCAACGGCTTCAAGGCGTATTTCCTCCGCCACCAGCAGGCCGTCTACGAAAACCCCTCCCCCGGCAACAAGGCGGGCGGCATCTCCACCCTCGAGGAGAAGTCGCTGGGCTGCATCCAGAAAGGCGGCACCAGCGCCGTCACCGACGTGGTCGAATACGGCGGCCAGATCGTCACCCCGGGGCTGAACCTGCTCAACGGCCCCGGCAACGACATCGTCGCCGTCACCGCCCTCGCCGCCGCCGGCGTCCACCTGATCCTCTTCACCACCGGCCGCGGCACCCCCCTCGGCAGCCCCGCCCCGACCATCAAGGTCTCCACCACCAGCGAACTCGCCCAGCGCAAACTGGGCTGGATCGACTTCGACGCCGGACCGCTGCTCGACAGCGAGACCATGCCCGACATGGCCAACCGCTTCTTCGCCTATGTCCTCGACGTCGCCTCCGGCCGCCGCACCCGCAACGAAGAGAACGGCTTCCGCGAAATCGCCATCTTCAAGGACGGCGTGACCCTCTGAGCCGCGCCCGCCCCCCACCAGCCGCTGTCGCCGCCCGCCCGCCACCACCGCGGCCAAGCCGGCGCGCCAGCGGCCTTCCGCACCCCCACGACACCACCCAGGACACCCCCACGATGCACCAGCTCCCCCTCAGGCCCGCCGCTGATTGCCGCTGGGACCAAGTCTCCCTCGGCGAAGTCATGCTCCGCCTCGACCCCGGCGACGGCCGCATCCACACCGCCCGCACCTTCCAGGCCTGGGAAGGCGGCGGCGAATACAACGTCGCCCGCGGCCTCCGCCGCTGCTTCGGCCTCCGCACCGCCGTCGTCACCGCCATCGCCGACAACCCCGTCGGCCGCCTCCTGGAGGACCTCATCCTCCAAGGCGGCGTGGACATGTCCCACGTCAAATGGGTGCCCTACGACGGCATCGGCCGCAACGTCCGCGTCGGCCTCAACTTCACCGAACGCGGCTTCGGCGTCCGCGGCGCCGTCGGCTGCTCCGACCGCGGCCACACCGCCGTCAGCCAGCTCAAGCCGGGAGACATCGCCTGGAACCGGATCTTCAAGGACGAAGGCGCCCGCTGGTTCCACTGCGGCGGCATCTTCGCCGCCCTCGGCGAACACACCCCCGACGTCGCCATCGAGGCCATGGAATGCGCCAAGGCCAACGGCACCATCGTCAGCTACGACCTCAACTACCGCCCCAGTCTCTGGAAGGCCATCGGCGGCACCCCGCGCGCCATGGCGGTCAACCGCCGCATCGCCAAGCTGGTGGATGTCATGATCGGCAACGAGGAGGACTTCACCGCCGCCCTCGGATTCCAGGTCGAAGGCCTCGGCGAACATTGCACCGGCCTCGACCCCGCCAACTTCCAGCAGATGATCCGCCAGGCCGTCGCCGCCTACCCCAACTTCAAGGCCGTCGCCACCACCCTGCGCGAAGTCCGCAGCGCCACCAGCAACGACTGGGGCGCCATCCTCTACCACGACGGCCAGTTCCATGAGGCGACCCGCCGCCCGGGCCTCGAAATCTTCGACCGCGTCGGCGGCGGCGACTCCTTCGCCTCCGGCCTCATCTACGGCTTCCTCGCCGGCCTCGGCCCCCAGCAGGCCGTCGAATACGGCGCCGCCCACGGCGCCCTGGCCATGACCACCCCCGGCGACACCACCATGGCCACCCTCAAGGAAGTCGAAGCCCTCGCCAAGGGCGGCTCCGCCCGCGTCCAACGCTGACCCAGAGCGTGGCCCAGCCATTCCTGCCGGTGTTTCGGCATGGGCAAAAATCCCGTTGCCACCCCCCCGGCCGGGCCGGCGCCGACCTTGTTGGCCCGGCACCCGACAGACACGGACAGCGGTTACGAGAACGAGGACGAGGAAGGCAGAAGCCAACAAAGCGCTGGAGAGGGACGCCCCTCATCCGGGCGATCCATGGCAGGGGAAGATCACCGTCGTTCGGACTGCGTGCCCTTCGTGACTTAGTGGTGAAGCTGCGCCTTGATCTCATCGTAAATCCGGCGGCTCAGCGCTTCATCCCCAAAGACGCCAACCCGGATCGCCACGTCGCTCTCCGCCTTCCCCGCCGCCTTGGCCGTGACTGTGACCTTCTTGTCGGTCGCCGTCCGCCCAACCACCTCCGCATCCAGGGCGGAGGCGCCCGCCGAAATCTTGCGGATCTCCAGGACTTCGAACGCCTTCACGGCGGCCTTCTCGACCCCCCGCGGCTCGGCCTCCATCCGGCCCCGCATCTCCCCCTTGACGTAAGCCACCCCGGCGGCGCCCGCGCCGGCGGCGGCCCCCGCCACGAAGAGCACGCACCCCGGCGCCGCCAGCAGCCCGCCTGCCAAGGCCATCACCAATGCCAGCCAGTGGCCATTCCCAATCCTGCGCTTCGCAACCATTTGCCACCTCCTTGCGTCATTCTTCGCCTGCCGCCAACGCCGCCGGCAGGCAACCCGCCGCCAGCCGCTGCACCCACATTCTAACCCGCCGGCCGGACTTTTGCCACCATCGCTGTCGCCGGGGCCGCCGCCCCGAACAGCTCGGCGCCGATGAGCGCGGTGAAGAAGGAGCCGGTGAAGAGCAGCGCCGCCCCGCCGGGTAGCTGCTCCGCCCGAACCAGTTCCGGCAGCGTCCGGTGCGGGCTCCCGGCGGCCGCCGCCAACCGTTGCAGCGCCGGCAGCTCGGAACCCTTGCCGGGATTGCGCGGATGCGTCAGCACGAACTCCGCGGCCACCGGTTGCAATTCCCGGAAAATCCCCGCCACATCCTTGCCCTGGACGACCCCGAGCACAACCGTGAAACGGACGCCGGGGAAGGCCGCCGCCAGCGCCGCGGCCAACCGCCGTGCGGAGTCCGCATTGTGCGCGGCGTCAATCACCACCGGCGGCGTGCGGCGCAGCAGTTGGAACCGCCCCGGCAGCGGCGGCAGCTCGAACCGGGCCGGCTCGGCCCGGATCCCCAGCACGTCGAGCACGGCCAGCGCCGTGCGGAAATTCTCCTGGAGGAAATCCGGCAGGGCCAGCACCGCCGGCCAGGCGTCCAAGGGGCGTTCCTGGTCGGCCGTGCGGAGTCCGCAGCCCAGGCGGCGCGCCGCTTCCGCGACCACCGTCTCCGCCTCCGGATAGGGTTGGCGCCCAAGCACGGCGGGAACCCCTGGCTTGAGGATGCCGGCCTTCTGCGCCGCGATCGCCGCGATCGTGTCCCCCAAAAGCTGGGTGTGGTCGAAGCTGATGGCCGTGATCACGCAGCATTCCGGCCGCGGCACATAGTTGGTCGAATCCAGCAAGCCGCCAATGCCGGCCTCGAAGACGCACCACTCGCAACGGGCCTCCCGCACCAGTTGCAGCGCCAGCACGGTCATGATCTCGAACAGGGTCGGCGTCAGGCCGGCGGCGCGGATCGCCGCCACCAGCCGCCCCGCGGCGGCCAGCAGCGGCCCGTACGCCACCGGCCGGCCATGCGCCTGGAAGCGTTCCCGCACGCTCAGCAGATGCGGGCTGGTGAAGACGCCGCAGCTCCGCCCCGCCGCCCGCAGCAGCGCATCCAGGAAAAAGCAGGTGGAGCCCTTCCCCTTCGTCCCCGCCACGTGGACGATCCGCAGGGCGCGCTCCGGGTTCCCGGCCAGCCGGGCCAATTCGGCCATCCGCTCCAGCGAATAATGCTGGGCGGTGTGGGCCTGCGCCGTCTGCTTTTCCAGGTCGAAATAAGGGGTGAACAACGCGAAGAACCGCGCTTCATCCCCGGGCGAAAAAGGCTCGCTCATCAGTCGCTCGGGCCGGGCCGCCGTTCACGAATTGCAGGAACAGCCGGGCTCGTCGCAGGGCGGCTCCGCCTCGCCGGCGGGCGCGCCGCCGCACTTGGCTTCGAGCGCGGCCAGCCGCCGCTCCAGCCCTTTGACCAGCTTGCAGCCGGGGCAAACCTTCACCGCCTTCTCGACCAGCGCCTCGACGGTCGTGCGCAACTGATCCTGCGCCTTCTTCGACTCCTCCTCCAGCGCGCTGGCGAACTTGCGCCCCTCCTCCTCGGTCAGCTTGGCCTTTTCCGTAACCTCCTTGGCCAGCGCGTCGGCCTTCTCCTTGGTCATGCTCGCCAGGCCAAGGCCGATGTAGATGCCTTTCTTCAGCAGGTCCAGCATAGTCTCACCTCCGGTTCGCTTCCGGCCCTTCCGCGGCCACCGCCCCATGCGCCGGCCGCGTGTCCCGACGGGCCTCTGATCGCCGTTCATCATGCCTACACTGGATAGGACTATAACCGCCCGAAAAAGTTTCGGCGCGGCGCGGTGGCCGCCGCCGGGCGGTCAGTCCAGGGAGACCGGCCAATGCATGAAGGCCGGGGTTTCGTAGGGATGGGCCTGGCGCAAGCCGGCGATCACGGCCGGCAGGGCGGCTTCCGGGCAAATAACCTCCAGCTTGACCTCCGCCACCGACTCGACAATCCCTTGGCACCCAATCGCCGGGCTGCTCCCCGCCAACGGCCGGAACTGGCCGGTGCCAACGGTCTGCCAGCAGCAGCATTCGTAGTTCCCTAGCCGCCCCGCGCCGCCCCCGAACAGCGCCGCCTTCACTTCCTCGACATGGGTTGCCGGCACATACACGACCATTTGGTGGTAGCGCTCCGCCATCGTACACCTCCGGGATTGCGGCCATGCCGTAGTATAGCCCGCCGCCGGCCCGAACGGAAAGGAATGGCGCCCCCCTCCCCCCAAGTGGCGTTTCCAGCCCCCACTTTTATAGTAGCCAGCTTCCCGCCCCGGGCAAAACCGCCCCCCGAGTCCCCAACACAGGAACCGCGACACGACATGATCTACTCGCACGAAGTCCAGCAGATGTGCTGCGTCAAGAAGGGCTGCGACCACGGCCCGGCCCCCATCCCCGAGGAAGGCAAGTGGGTGCAGGCCAAGGAAATCAAGGACATCTCCGGCCTGACCCACGGCGTCGGCTGGTGCGCCCCGCAGCAGGGCGCCTGCAAGCTCACCCTCAACGTCAAGGCCGGCGTCATCGCGGAATGCCTGGTCGAGACCATCGGCTGCTCCGGCATGACCCATTCCGCCGCCATGGCCGCGGAAATCCTCCCCGGCAAGACCCTCCTGGAAGCGCTGAACACCGACCTGGTGTGCGACGCCATCAACACCGCCATGCGCGAGCTGTTCCTCCAGATCGCCTATGGCCGCACCCAGTCGGCCTTCTCCGAGGGCGGCCTGCCCATCGGCGCCGGCCTTGAAGACCTCGGCAAGGGGCTCCGCTCCCAGGTCGGCACCATGTACGGCACCCAGGCCAAGGGGCCGCGCTACCTGGAGATGGCCGAAGGCTACGTCACCCGGCTCGCCCTCGACGCGGACGGCGAGATCATCGGCTATGAGTTCATCCGCCTGGGCGCCATGCTTGACCTGATCAAGAAGGGCACCGCCGCCGCCGAGGCGCTGAAGAAGGCCACCGGCACCTACGGCCGCTTCGCCGACGCCGCCAAGACCATTGATCCGCGCCACGAATGACCCATCCCACGGAAGGAGTTTCCCATCATGGCTCTCTTTGAATCCTACGACCGCCGCCTGCCGCAGATCCTCGCGGCGCTGAAGAAGCACGGCATCGGCTCCATCGAGGAAGCCGAGGCGATCTGCAAGGGCAAGGGCATTGACCCCTGCAAGATCACCAAGGACATCCAGTCCATCGCCTTCGAGAACGCCGGCTGGGCCTACGTGGTCGGCGCCGCCATCGCCCTGAAGAAGGGCTGCACCAAGGCCGCCGCCGCCGCCGAGGCGATCGGCGAAGGGCTCCAGGCCTTCTGCATCCCCGGCTCCGTCGCCGACGACCGCAAGGTCGGCATCGGCCACGGCAACCTCGCCGCCATGCTGCTGCGCGAGCAGACCCAGTGCTTCTGCTTCCTCGCCGGCCACGAGTCCTTCGCCGCCGCCGAGGGCGCCATCGGCATCGCCAAGTCCGCCAACAAGGTGCGCCAGCAGCCGCTCCGCGTCATCCTCAACGGCCTGGGCAAGGACGCCGCCTACATCATCAGCCGCATCAACGGCTTCACCTACGTCAAGACCCAGTTCAACTACGCCACCGGCGAACTCGCCATCGTCGCCGAGAAGCCCTTCTCCACGGGCGACAAGGCCAAGGTCCGCGTCTATGGCGCCGACGACGTGCGCGAGGGGGTGGCGATCATGTGGAAGGAAGGGGTGGACGTCTCGATCACCGGCAACTCCACCAATCCGACCCGCTTCCAGCACCCGGTCGCCGGCACCTACAAGAAGGAATGCGTCGAGAAGGGCCGCCGCTACTTCTCCGTCGCCTCCGGCGGCGGCACCGGCCGCACCCTCCACCCGGACAACATGGCCGCCGGCCCCGCCTCCTACGGCATGACCGACACCATGGGGCGGATGCATTCCGACGCCCAGTTCGCCGGCTCCTCCTCGGTGCCGGCCCACGTCGAAATGATGGGGCTGATCGGCATGGGCAACAACCCGATGGTCGGCGCCACCGTCGCCGTCGCCGTCGCCATCGAGGAAGCGCTGAAGCAGTGAACCCGGAACCGGCCGCCACCGCGCCCGTGGCGGCCGGCGGCAACTGCTAGGCTCGTTTCCCCAGCGGACTCCGCCCCCCCAGGGCCGCGGAGTCCGCTTTTCTTTGGTCAGGCCGGGATGCCGCTGGGGAAGGCGCCGCCGCCAAGGGTTTCGGGGCGGCGGCGCGGCCGGCAGCCACCGGCTGGAGGCAACGCACCTGCTCGCCAATGATCCGGAGGCGGCTCAGGCGCTTGCCGCTTTGCTTGTCCTCCCATTGGTCGAGCTTGAGCCGCCCCTCGATGAACACGGCGGAACCGCGCCGCAGGGAGTTGCCGGCGATTTCGGCCACGGCGCCGAACAGGTCAATGTTGACGAAGCAGGCTTCCGTCTTGGCCGTTCCTTCCCGGTCGTTGAACTGGCGGTTGACGCCGATGCGGAGTTCGCAGGCCCGGCTGCCGGCTGGCAGTTGCTTGCACTCGGGGTCGCACACCAGGTTGCCGGTGATCAGGACCTTGTTCAGATCGTTCATGGCGGTGCCCTTTCCTGGCTGGGAGCATGGCTGGCCGCCGCGCGGGCGGCCGCACCCTTGATGGATGCCAATTAATAATAGCATATATTTCAGGACAGGCAAGTGCCGGCGCCTCTCCCCGTGAAACCCAAGCCCCCTTCGTTCGCCCGGAGCACACGGAATCCACGGAGTCGGAGTCCGGAATGGCAGGTTCCGAGTGGATCGGCGAAAATGCCCCAGGCCAAGCCAAGGTGAAAGGCCAAATGGGGGAAACGAAGAAACCAACGGCAACGGCATTCCTGCCGCAACCCGTTGGTTTCATGCACAAATGAAAATGGGTTGGCCTGCCCGGTGGCGGGGCCGGGCGCGCGAAGTGCTTCGGCGGAACCGGAGGCTTGCTTTCCCCCGGGCGGCAGATACAGTGCCTTCTGCTGGCCCGCCGCGGCGGGAACCGCCGCCCCGTCCGATTCGGCCGGCAAACCCGGAAAAACCGTTGAATAATAAGTTAGCATGATGAGATGAATATCAAGAATCCATCTTGGGTAAAAGTCTCAGTGGCTTGGGCACTCCTCGGTGCAGCCATCCTTTTGGTATATGGCCACATCATGAGTGGGTACTCAGGAACAGTGCCCATCATCGGTGTTGTCCCCGGACCACCGTCACCAGCGGTCAACAGGGCCGTCGGCATTGCACTGTGTGCCTGCCTGCTGGGCATTGCCGCCATGTCAATTCCAGTCCTAATCGCCGGTTCATGGCTGAAACGCATTGTGTGTGCAATCCCCTTTCTCGCTGGCGTTTTGTTTGTCGTCATAATGGTTTACAGTTGCTACAACTGAAGGAAATGCGAACCAAGCACTGCATGGTATTTGTCGCTAGCGCGCCAAAACCATGAGTGCAGACGTTATGTCGCATGAGGATGATCAAAGATAAAGGAGTTGACTGATGAAGACAAAGTTGAAGATGATCTACTGGAAGGGGGAGAAGTTCTGGGTCGGCAAACTGGTTGACCACCCGGAGATTATGACCCAAGGCGAGACCATCGAAGAACTCGAAGAGAACATGCTGGACGCTTTCCGGTTGATGATCCTTGATAATGTTCCGACTGAACACAAGACCAGAGAGATCGTGTTGGCCGTATGAAACGCAAGGAACTCATACGGCGATTGACCGCCGCCGGATGCGTCTTCGTACGAGCAGGCGGACGCCACGATCTATTCGTGAATCCGAAAACGGGCAAGCGGCAACCGGTTCCGCGGCATACTGAGATCGACGAGAACTTGGCCCGCCACATCCTCAAGATATTGACATAACCAGCCGATGCTGCGGACTTCGCTCCGCTCGTCGCAGACCGGCGGCGTTGGGCCGGAAAGATGATACACGTGAATTACCTACAGGCAGACGAGAGCGACATGAGGTTTTGTGGCGGCTAACTTCAAAAGCGATGACAGTTTCTTACGAAAACTGGCGGTGGGAGCTGCCGGGACGAATGCACCGATTGACCGCTTGACCGCACTTGGTTTCAGGCCGATTGAGCTGGAGCGGGGCTCCACCGGCTTCAAGATATGGAAGAAGATCAAGATCAAACGTGTCCGCGTACCCGACATTCTGTGCCTGCAGACAGGCCTGCGTTTTGAATCCAGAGGCAAGACCAAGCCGGAAATCTCGATGTCCCACTCGCTGAAGGACCCTAAGCGCGCATGGGATGCGGGAATGCGGGATGGTGACTTCGTTTCGATCGTCGTCTTCCAGCAGAGCGCCAAGTCACCCATCGACTTGAAACGCATCTCGCCGGTACTGTTCATCAAGGTGAAGGACTTGCGCGACGCATTTGCCCAGAAGCGCGTCTCCATCACCAAGCCGAAGGGGGTCGAAGAAGGCTCGGAAATCCGTGTGGTGTGGCCCTCCGCAATAGCCAAGCAACTGTCAACCGTCTCCGAGGTTTCGGCAAAGCGCATCCAGTTGACGCATCAACCATCTGGTCGCATTCAGACGATCCAGTTGTTTCGCAGTAAGGGAGCGAACACGCTGGAGCCGCAGGTTCGTGTTGGTGACGCAGTTGAAGCCAACCAGATCGTTGCGGCCTCCGTTCCGGTGACAGTCTCAGTGTCCTGCCCGCCCTCGGTCGATGAGGCGTATTTTGTTGCCAAGCTCACCAGTATCAACCTAAGCGAGCGGTATGCTGCCGCCAAGGCATTGCGCTATCGAGGGTACACGAGCGCGCGCGCTGCGCTTGCAGACAGGATTATCCACGCGGAAGAAGACATCTACGTGCAACTCGAAGCAGCCGCAGCGCTCGCGGCGTGTGACCATCCCGAAGGATGGGCATTCATAGAGAGCAAACTGCGTAGTGCAGTTATGGATGTCCCGCTTGAGACTCAACTGGAAACGGTGATTGTAGTCTCGGAAATCCCGAACCCCAGAAGCGAGAACCTACTCATCGATGTCTTGCGAGATGGTAGGCGCGACGAGGAACTCAGGGCAGGAGCGGCCTGGGCACTCGGGCAGTTCGCTACCCGCACTGCCGCAAGTGCTCTCGTTGATACCTTCAACTCAACCGCACTGGATGTGAAGACAGAAGCGGCAAGATCACTTCTCAGGATCACAGGGCCACAAGTTGCTCATGTGGTGGATTTGCTGAAGACGTGCTCGCCAGATCAGAGAGACGGACTTTCTTGGGTACTTGCGCGATCAGGCGGTTTCGACCCGAACGCCGTCCTCGTTGGCGCGGACGATAACCTCAGGAAATGGGTCAGTTACATCGTCGGCCACGGCAGGGATCACCTTGCCGAAGCCGACGTAGGTGCAATATGTAAGTCAGACCCGGAGGTCTATTTCGCGGCAAGTGTCCTGTGGCAGATTCTCGAAAGTTGGGTTGACGGCTTGAGGGAGTTCTAGAATGCGAACTCCGCCGCTATACGTCACACGCTACGGGCGGGCCGTTGTGGGCGATGCTTTGGCTCTCCTCAAGGAAATGGAGGACGAAAGCATCGATCTTGTAGTGACCTCCCCACCGTTTGCCCTGAGGCGGCAGAAATCATACGGCAATGTTGAGGAAACAGAGTATGTAGCTTGGATTACGCCTTTTGGCAGAGAGGTCTTTAGAGTTCTCAAGAAGACCGGGAGTTTTGTCCTTGATCTTGGCGGTGCTTATCGAGCAGGTGTCCCGTCACGCTCGCTTTACAACTTCAGGGTTCTGCTTACCTTCTGCGATACTGTTGGTTTTCACCTAGCCGAGGATTTTTACTGGTTCAATCCAGCCAAGCTGCCATCCCCCATCGAGTGGGTGAACAAGCGCAAGATTCGGGCCAAGGACTCCGTCAATACGGTTTGGTGGTTCAGCAAAACGGATTCTCCGAAAGCCGACGTACGGAAGGTCCTGGCCCCGTACTCCGAGCGGATGAAGAAACTGCTTGAGGATCCCGGGAGTTTCTACAAACCGAAGAAACGCCCATCCGGGCATGACATCAGTGCCGGCTTCGGCAAGGACAACGGCGGTGCCATACCATCGAACCTGCTCACCATCCCCAATACCGACAGCAATTCCAGTTACCTTTGGCTCTGCAAGGAGTTCGGACTGGAACGCCATCCTGCCCGGTTCCCTGTCGAAGTGCCCACATTCTTCATCAAGATGCTGACCGATGAAGGAGACATAGTCTTGGATCTCTTCGGTGGGTCGAATACAACGGGATTTGCCGCAGAAGCGCTTGGTCGCAGATGGCTGACGTTTGACCTAAGCAGAGACTACTTGGCGGCTTCCGCTTTCCGCTTTCTTGAGGGAAGACCCCTTGAGTCTGTCCGTAAGGTTCTTGCGGAACTTGTTTCCGACGACGCAAACGTGACTCTTGAAGATGTATTCTGCAGCTTCAAGAGCGGTAGCAGCACACGGGCATCAAGAGATGACTTGATAGTATCAAGTGATGAAGTTAGGCAAATGGTCTTGTTTGAAGAAAAGGCAGAATACAAGGTCCAACAAACGGGTGCATGCGACGGCGTACCCGCCGCGCATGACCCGTGACGTTGGCAGCGGGAGCTTGCGCTGCCTAGTCAGCGGGAATGGGGGGCGGCGGTGAAGCGCCCCAGCGGCCAGGATTCGATCCGCGGCTGGGCGGCGGCCCGGGCCCGCTCCGCCGGGGTGCTGTAGCCCCACGCCGCAAAGATGAGCCGCACCACCGCGTCCGTGGCGGCCGGCGGCAACTGCTAGGCTCGTTTCCCCAGTGGACTCTGCGCCCCCAGGGCCGCGGAGTCCGCTTTTCTTTGGTCAGGCCTGGCCGCACCAAGCTCGCCCAGGAGCGTCAGCGCCCGCCAACACCACCGGACACTCCGCCACCGCCAACGCCGTCAGCACATTCCCCAACGGCGCGCTGACCTGGATCCCCGCCACCCGGCCACGGACCGCGACGACCGCCTCCCGCGCGATCTCGATCCCGGCCTGCCGCTGCCCCTCCTTCGTCGCCACCGCCGCCATCCGGCTGATGAGCGCGTCCGGAACGGTGACGCCAGGCACTTCATGCTTCAGGAACAGGGCGTTGCGCAGGCTGGCCAGCGGCCAAATCCCGGCGATCACCGGGATCTCCAAGTCCGCAATGGCATCAAGGAAGCGGAAGAGCGGCGCCACCGCGAAGACCGGCTGGGTGATGGCGAACTCCGCGCCGGCCGCCACCTTGGCGCGGAAGCGGCGCACCTCCCGGTCGAAATCCAGGGCACCCGGGTCGGCGCCGACGCCAATCGCCGCCGCCGTGGCCGGCTCGACCACCTGCCCCCCCAAGTCGACGCCACGGTTCAGCCGCGCCTGCAACCCCACCAGCCCGATGGAATCGGTGTCGAACACCCCCGAGGCAAAACTGTAGTTGCCCAGCTTCGGCGGATCGCCGGTGATGAACAGCAGGTTGCGGACTCCGCAGGCGGCACAGGCCAGCAGGTCGGCCTGCAGGCTGATGACGTTGCGGTCGCGGCAGCAGACATGCAGCACGGTGTCGATCCGGGCCCGCTCCTGGAGCCGCAGCGCGGTGACCAGCGGCGACAGCCGGGGCGCCGCCCGCGGCCCGTCGGGGATGTTCACCGCGTCAACCCCCCGCCGGTGGCAGAGTTCCGCCTTCGCCACCACCTCGGCCAGCTCATGGCCGCGGGGCGGCAGCAGCTCCACCGTGGTCACCCACTGCCGGTTGGCCAGCTTCCACCCCAGCCGCGACTTCTCCGCCAGCGGCAGCGGCGCCTTGAGCGGCGCCTCGGCCGGCGGCGTGATCTCCTTGATCTCCAGCCGTTGGCGCGCCAGCGGCTTGATCGCCCGCGCCACCTCGCGGATGTGCTCCGGCGTGGTGCCGCAGCAGCCGCCAACGGCACGGGCGCCAAGCTCCACATAGCGCCGGGCATAGCTCGTCAGGTATTCGGGGGAGCACAGGTAGAGCTGGCGGTTCTCCACCAGCCGCGGCTGGCCAGCGTTGGGCTGGACGACCAGCGGCAGCGCGGTCAGGCGCACCGCCCGCTCCAGCACCGCCAGCAGCCGTTCCGGGCCGGCGCCGCAGTTGAAGCCGAGGGCCGCCGGCGCCGGCAGCCCGGCGGGCAGCGGTGCCAGCAGCCGGCCGAGCGTTTCGGCGATCGTCCGGTCGTCGTCGTCATACGCCGCGAACGACAGCACGAACGGCCGCCCCGCCGCGGCCGCCTGGATCGCCTGGCAGCCCTCCACCGCCGCCTCCCGGTTCGGCAAGGTCTCAAAAAGGATCAAGTCCGCCCCGCCGGCGGCCAGCGCCCCGATCTGCTCGGCCATCATTGCCACCCGCCCGGCGGCGTCCGTGCCGGTGGCCGGCACTGGCCCCACCGAGCCGGCGACCAACAGCCGCCCGCCCGCCGCCGCATCCGCCACGGCGCGCGCCACCGCCGCCGCCGCCCGGTTGATCGCCGCCACCTGCTCGCCGAAGCCATAGCGCCCCAGCGCCAGGCGGTTGGCCCCGTAGGAATTGGTCGTCAGCACGTCCGCCCCCGCCGCGGCGTAGGCCTGGTGGATCTCGCGGACCAGCTCCGGCGAGGAGACGCACAGCTCGTCGAAGCAGCGGTTGGTGAAGACGTGGCGCCGGTACAGCTCGGTGCCCATGGCCCCGTCAAAAACCAGGACGCGATCACGGATGGCGGAAGCGAAATCAGGGGTGGCCATGAGGTCAATGCCCGAAAAGGGGGATGATGGGGTGTGGGATGGTGCGGCTCGGCGGCAACCCCTGTACTATATAGCGCCAGCCGCCCCCTCCCCGGCCCGCCGCAAGCCGTGAGCCGTAGGCCGTGAGCCGGACATTGGGGACGGACACCCCAGTTTCCAGTTTCCCGTGCGCAACGCCCATTGGCGGGAGGGCGCGGGCAAGCTATAGTACGGTTTCATTTTTTCCCGCCACTCCACGCGCCGCGGCGCGCCAACCGAGAAGAGGATGCCCCCATGAAACGGACCTACCAGCCCTCGAAACTGCGCCGGAAGCGCGTCCATGGCTTCCGCACCCGCATGAAGACCAGCGCCGGCCGGGCCATCCTGGCCAACCGCCGGCGCAAAGGCCGCAAGCGTCTGACCGTTTGAGCCAGGAGATGGGCTGGTGACGACGCTTCCGGCGAGCGCAAGCACCCATGAGCCCGCCGGCCAGCCCGGCGCGACGGCCCGGCCCCGCGTCTGGCGCCCCTTCACCCGGGAGAGCCGGCTGCGGAACCGGCAGCAGTTGCAACTGGTCCATGCCGAAGGGAAGAGCCGGGCCGGCCGGTTCGTGGTGGTGAAGGCCTTGCCGGCGCCCGACGGCCAGCCACGGGTGGCGATCATCATCTCCCGCCGGTTCAGCACCTTGGCGGTGGAGCGCAACCGGGCGCGCCGCCTGTTGCGCGAGGCCGTCCGCCAGATGGCTCCGGGAATCCAGCCCTGCTGGTTCCTCTTCCTTCCCCGCCAGCCGATCAAGAAGCAGAAGCTCGCGCCGGTGGCGGCGGAAGTGCTCCATTTCGGTTCCCGGCTGGGCATCTGGCAGCCACCCCCGCCGCCGCCGGAGGCGCCATGAGCCCCCTCCCCCGGCCGCCCACCGGCTGGCGGCGCACCGCGGCCCTGGCCGTGGCGGCGGGGCTGCGCTTCTACCGCTTCGCCCTTTCCCCCTTCAAGCCTCCCTGCTGCCGCTTCACGCCGACCTGTTCCGCCTACGCCCTGGAAGCCGTCCTCCGTTTCGGCGTCATCCGGGGCGGCTGGCTCGCCCTCCGCCGCCTCCTGAAATGCCACCCCTTCTACCGTGGGCCGCTGTGGGATCCCCCACCGCCAGCCGCCCCAGCCCCAAGGACTAGGACTCCCCATGGATAAAAAGAGCCTTGCCGCCATTGCCCTTTGCGTGGTGCTGATCCTGGCCTGGAACCCCTTGCTGCGCCAGCTCGGGCTGCTGCCGGCGCCGGAGCCGCCCGCCAGCGGCCCGGCCGCCGCCGCGACGCCGGCGGAACCGCCCCCGCTGACGACCGCCGCCAGCCAGGCGACCGCAACCGCCGCGGCGCCCGCCGCCGTGGCGCTTGAACCCGCGCCCACAGCAACCGGCGCGGCGGCAACCGGCACGCCGGCCTTCGCCAACCTCGCCGTCCCCGGCTTCTACCAGGCCCACATCGACCTGCGGACGGGGGCCCTGGCCGAAGTCGAGCTGGAGCAGTACCCGAACGACGCCCGGACGGCCGCGATGACGCTCGGCCATGCGGGGCGCGCCGCCGGCGAGATCCGGCTGGCGGGCCAGCCGCTGGCTGGCCAGGGCCCGGCCGTGGTCGTCGAACAGGCCGCCCAGCGGCTGGTGCTCGAACGGCCGCTGGCGGACGGCCTTGTCCTCCGCCAGGAATGGGCCGCGGTTCCGGATCGCCCCTACCAGCTCGCCTACACCGTGCGCTTCCGCAACACCGGCACCGTGCCGCTGGAGCTGAAGCCGATGACGGTGCTGGCGGGGCTCATGGAGCTGCCCGCCGCGCAGGCCAAGGGCGGCTGGGGCGCCCCCGCCGACCTGGCCGCCAGCGTCGCCTTTGCCGGCGAATCGCGGGCGAAGCTGTACAATCCGAAGGGGATCGGCAAGGCCAAGGCGGAGGAGCGGCGGGAGCTGGCCGGCCGGCGCACCGCCTGGGCCGCCGCCCACACCAAGTACTTCCTGGTCGCCATGGCCGGCGAGGCCCCGGCCGCCGGGGCGGAACTGGAAACCGGCAGCGCCGCCGGCGGCGAGCCAGACGCGGGCGAGATCCAGTTCGTGGCGGCGAACCTGCTCCTGCCGCCGGCGACGGTCGCGGCGGGCGGGGAGCTGGCCCAGCGCTTCACGGTCTACGCCGGCCCCAAGGAACTCGCGCGGCTGCGCGCCCTGGGCAACGGCCTCGACTCCGTGCTGCAGATGGACCTGTTCTTCTTCTTCCATCCCCAGTGGATGGGCAGCGTCTCCCGGCTGATCCTGGGCGGCATGCTCTGGGTGCAGCGGCAGATCGGGGCGCCGTGGGCCTATGGCGTCGCCATCATCCTCATCACCGTGCTGGTCAAGTTCCTCTTCTGGCCACTCACCCACTACAGCACGATCTCGATGAAGAAGATGCAGGGGTTGCAGCCGCTGATGGCCGGGCTCAAGGAGAAATACAAGGACAGCCCGCAGCTCATGCAGCAGAAGATCATGGAGCTTTACCGCGAGCACAAGGTCAACCCGCTTGGCGGCTGCCTGCCGATCCTCCTGCAGATCCCGGTCTTCTTCGCCCTGTTCAACGTCTTCCGCGGCGCCATCGAGCTGCGCCAGGCCCCCTTCCTCTGGGTGGCGGACCTCTCGCAGCCCGACACGCTGCCGTTCCTCGCCCACCTGCTGCCCATCCGGCCACTGGCGATCCTCACCGGCGTCACCATGTTCCTGCAACAGAAGCTGACCCCCAGCTCCATGGATCCGGCCCAGGCCAAGATGATGAGCTTCATGACCCTCTTCTTCGCCTTCATCTTCTACGGCATGCCCGCCGGCCTGACGCTCTACTGGACGGTGAACCAGGGGCTGAGCATTGTCCAGACCTTGATCACCTTCCGGCTGGTGCGGCACCTGGTTCCGCCGCACCCCGGGGCGGAACGGCCAGCCTGACCCGGAACGGCTGGCGGCGGACGGAACCTGCATTATCTTCCCGCATTGCATTGACGGAGCCAGAACCAGGAGACGATTCGATGTTGCTCCCTTCAGAGAAGCGGCAGGAGGCGGTGGCCATCCTGCGCCAGATGATTTCCCGGCTCGGGCTGGAGGCGGAAATCACCGATGCCAGCCATGACGACCTCAACATCCTGAACGTGAAGGCCGAGAAGCCCGGCCGGCTGATCGGCCGCAAGGGCATCTACCTCTACAGCCTGGAGCTGCTGCTCAACCGCATCGTCCAGAAGAACGTCGAGGAGTTCGTCCCGATCCGCATCGACATTGACGGCTACCAGCGCGGCGTGCGGGAACGGGCCGCAGAAGGGGAAGCGGCCGAAGGCGCCCCCCACGCGGCGGCGGCGGCGGCCGAACCGGCGGCCGAACCGGCGGCCGAACCGGCGGCGGCGGGGTGGCACTCCCATGAGCCCCATGAGCCCCGGGAGCCCCATGAGCCCCGGGAGCAGCATGAGCCCCGGGAACGGCGCGGCCGCGAGGAGTTTGGCCGGGAGCGCCGCGCCCGCGAAGAGTTCGGCCATGAGCGGCATGGGCGCGAGGAACGCCACGGCGGCGGCCAGCACTCCCCCGAGGAACTGGCCCACCTGGCGCTGGACGTGGCCAAGGAAGTCCGCCTCTGGGGGCAGCCCAAGACCCTCGGCCCCTTCTCCGCCCCCGAGCGCAAGCAGATCCACGAGGCCCTGCGCGACATGGGCGGCATCGAAGCCCTCAGCGGCCCGGACTTGGGCGGCAACCGCAAGGCCATCACCATCCAGGTGGCCAGCGCCGCCCCCAAGCCCGCACCGACGGAGGCGGAAGAGGCATGAGCAATCCGTTCCTTGACGACTTCATGGCGGCCTTCCCGTTCGAGGGGATCACCTTCGACGACGTGTCGTTGGAGACCCAGTACGCCGACTTCCTCCCCTCCGAGACCGACCTGCGCTCCCGCTTCAGCCGCAACGTCGGCCTCAACATCCCCTACGTCAGCGCCGCCATGGACACCGTCACCGAGAGCGGCATGGCCATTGCCATGGCCCGGCTCGGCGGCATCGGCGTCATCCACAAGAACATGACCGCGGAGCGCCAGGCCGCCGAGGTCCGCCGGGTCAAGCATTTCCTCAACGGCCTGATCACCAACCCCGTGGTCTTCCCCAAGACCATGCGGGTCTGCGACCTGCTTGCCGAGAAGGAGAGCCACAAATACCAGTTCACCGGCTTCCCCATCGTTGACGAACACGGCCTGCTGGCCGGCATCCTCACCGCCCGCGACCTCAAGTTCCTCACCGACCTCACCGTCAGCGTCGAGGCGGTCATGACCCGGGAGCTGGTCACCGCCAGCCCCAAGACCTCGATGAAGGAGGCCTACCACCTGATGCTCAAGCACAAGGTGGGCAAGCTGCCGATCGTCGACGCCAATGGCCGCCTCACCGGCCTCTACAGCTTCCAGGACGTGAAGACGCTGCAGCAGAAGCTGGAGCCGACCGTCAACCGCGATGCCCAGCACCAGTTGCGCGTCGCCGCCGCCATCGGCCCCCATGACGAAGAGCGCCTGGACGCCCTGGCCACGGCGGGGGTGGATGTGCTGGTGCTCGACACCGCCCACGGCCATTCCGCGGGAGTCGTCGAAACCGTCAAGCTCATCAAGCGCCGCCACCCCGGCATCGACGTGGTCGCCGGCAACGTCGCCACCGGCGAAGGCGGCCGGGCCTTGGTGGAAGCCGGGGCCGACGCGGTCAAGGTCGGCATCGGGCCCGGCTCGATCTGCACCACCCGCATCGTCGCCGGCGTCGGCACCCCCCAAGTCACCGCCATCTACCGCGTGCGCAAGGCCATCGGCGCCGACGTCCCGGTGATCGCCGACGGCGGCATCGTCTACTCCGGCGACGTCGCCAAGGCCATTGCCGCCGGCGCCGACTGCGTGATGATGGGCTCCGCCCTGGCCGGCACCGAGGAAAGCCCCGGCGAACGGATCCTGCACCAAGGGCGGACCTATGTGGTCTACCGCGGCATGGGCAGCCTGGAGGCGATGCAGAAGAACAAAGGCAGCCGCGAACGCTATGGCCACGAAGAGGTGGACAGCGCCAACAAGCTGGTGCCCCAAGGGATCGAAAGCCTCGTCCCCTACCGCGGCCCGGTCGGCGAGGTGCTCCACCAGTACTCCGGCGGCCTGCGCTTCGCCCTCGGCTATTGCGGCGCCCGGACCCTCCGGGAGTTGCGGGAGCGGGCCCGCTTCGTCCGCATCAGCTACGCTTCCCTGGAGGAAGCCCATCCGCACGACGTGAAGGTGGTCAAGGACGCGCCCAACTACCGGGCAAGTTGAAGCGGGGCAGCCGAACCGGACAGCGTCCGACAAGGCCATCATTTCAGGGCTAAATTCGGCGGCTGGCTTGATTTCCGGACCTTCAGATTTTATTCTATCACCGTTTTGTACGTTTGGCATTCAGGCAACGGTGGAACCAGGCGAGGGTGTGTTATGCTGAAACGTCTCTGGCTGATGATCGCGGCCGTGATGGTGTTCGGGGCGACGGTGGGCGCGGAGCGGGCCGCGGCCCAGGCGGCCGGCATTGCCGGCTTCCAGATCCGCAAGACTGACTCCCGGCGAATCCGGCCGCCGGACATCAAGGCCACCGACGGCCGCGCCCGCAACCGCGCCGACTGGTGGCTGCTGCAAGTCGAATACGACACCGCCGGCGGCCGGACAACCCCCGGCAGCCGCAGCACCTGGCAGGACGAGATCACCCTCGACCTGACGATCCTGGCGCCGGCGCCGGTGAAGGGCGCCCGCGGCATCCTGATGAAGCGCTCCGTCACCTACATCGACGTCGAGGACCGTTCCGAACCGCACGTGGCGGACTTCTACATCCGCCCCGGCTTCCTCGAGCGCCACCTCAAGAACGTCTCCTACCGGGATGTCCAGTTCTATGTGGAGCTGAAGGCCAAGGATCGGCTGGTGGCCCGCCATGACAGCGCCAACGGCCGCGCCGGCCAATGGTGGATTGTCGACGAACGGCGGGTGGCCCCCTTCAACGAGGAGCTGCTGACCCGCGACCAGACCCCCTTCGCCCCCTACGACTACGACTTCTACGAACAGATCAAGCCCGGCCCCGCCGGCGGCCGGTGACGCCGGTCCCGCCAAGCCCCCCCCCTCACCTCACCTGACCGAGAAGTGAACGGATACACTCATGGCGCGTACGGAAAAGGTTTTGGCTCTGGACATCGGCGCGGCCAGCATCAAGGCCGGCGAGTTCGAATACGGTGCTGGCGGGGCGGTCACCTTGACGGGGTTTGCCGTCAAGGAATACGATGACGCCCTCGCCGAGGCCGAGCGCTCCGCGGCGATTGGCCGCGCCATCCATGCCCTGCTGGTCGAGGAGGGCTTCACCGCCCGCAAGGTCATGCTCTCCATCTCGGGGCAGTCCGCCTTCATCCGCTTCGTGAAGCTGCCGCTGGTCTCCGAGGACGAACGGCGCGTCCGCCAGATCGTCGAGTTCGAGGCCCGCCAGAACGTCCCCTTCCCAATGGCGGAAGTGATTTGGGACTACCAGCTCATCGCCTCCCCCGACACGGGCGAGATGGATGTGATGTTCGTCGTCATCAAGAACGAGATCGTCGAGCACCTCACCGACATCGTGGCCAAGCTGGGGCTGGAACCGGTGGTGGTGGACATCGCCCCGGTCGCCGGGTACAATGCCGCCCGCGCCAACCATGTGGGGGACGACGAATGCTCGGTGATCCTCAACATCGGCTCCCGGAGCTGCAACCTCCTCTTCGCCGACAAGACCCGCTTCTTCGCCCGCACCATCCCCATTGCCGGCCATGCCATCACCCAGCAGATCGCCAAGGAGTTCAACATCGGCCTGGCCGAGGCGGAGGAAATGAAGCGCCGGCACGGCTTCGTCGCCTTGGGCGGCGCCTTCGAGGAGCCCGAGTCGGCCGTGGCCGCCACCGTCTCCAAGATCGTCCGCAGCGTGATGGCCCGGCTCCATGGCGAGATCAACCGCTCGATCACCGTCTACCGTTCCCAGCAGAAGGGGAACCGGCCGACCCGCATGTACTTGGCCGGCGGCAGCTCGATCATGGGCTACACCGACCGCTTCTTCCGGGAAGCCTGCGACGTTGAAGTCTCCTACCTCAACCCCTTCCAGGTCGTCGCCATCGGCCCCGCCATCAATGTCAAGAAACTGGAGGAGGCCGCCCATGTCTTCAGCGAAGTGGTGGGCTTGGGGCTGCGCTACCGGGTGCAATGCCCGGTGGAAATCTCCCTGGTCCCGGAAACCATCCGCAAGATCCAGGCCTTCAATCACAAGAAGCCGTACCTGGCGGCGGCCGCCGCGGCCGCCGTGGCCGGGGTCGGACTCTGGGGGTTGGGCGTCCGCGCCGAACGCGCCCGCTTTGACGCGGTGCTGGAGCGTTACAGCCAGCCCATGCAGCAGCGGAAGGAGCTGGAGCAGGAGATCAAGCAGGGGCAGGATCGCACCGCCGCCGCCATCGCGGCCAGCGAGACCCTCAAGGCCGTCTTCCAGCAGCGCCGCCAGTTGCCCCAGGTGCTCAACGCCTTGCAGGAATTGCGCCCCGCCGGCCTCTGGCTGACGCGCCTCACCCCCATCTATGAAGGCGGCGCGCCAACGCCGGCCAGCGGCACCCCCTCAGCCCCGCCCCAGGGCTTCGGCGGCTTCCCGGGCGGGCCCCAGGGGTTCGGCGGCTTCCCAGGCGCCCCATCCATGCCGGAACCGGGGCGGGCCCCGGCCGGCGCCGCCAGCCCGCTGGCCGGCACCTTCACGATCATCGGCTTCGAACTGCAAGGGCACAGCGTCACCGTGAAGCCCCAGCCGGACGCCGCCAGCGCCCCCGGCGCCCCCCAGCACAGCGCGGTCTCGCCGGAAGGGCTCTACATCGAAAGCCTCCGCAACCATCCGCTGTTCAACAGCGACCGGAAGCTGACGGACATCACCTCCTACCTGCAATCGACCAGCGTCCCCAACCTGTTCGGATTTGCGATGCGGATCCATTTGAAGCAACCCATCCAAGTGAAGCGCTGACCGCGGCGGACGCCACAACCCCAAAGGTGATGACAGCCCTATGGAGTTCCTGAAACGGAATATCGGATTATGCCTCTTCCTGGTGGCGGCCGCCGTGATTTTCGCGGTGCTGGCCTTCCTAGGCGGCATCCAGCAACGGCAGCTCGCGGGGAAGCGGCTGAAACTCGCCGAACTCGTCAGCGAAATGGATCGCCTGCGCCAGTCCAAGCTGGCGATCAGCGCCGAAAACCTGGCGGTCGCCACCCAAAACCAGAAGGTCGCCACCCACGCCTTCCAGACCTTCCAGGGGACGCTCCATGCCAAGTATGGCTTCCCCGAGGAACGGATGCTGGGGACGCTGCGCACCAAGAACGAAGTGGCCGCCGGCCTCACCTATCTGGACGGTGAATTGAAGAAGCGGGGGATCAAGCTCGGCGAGAATTGGGGCGACTTCTCCTTGGGCGCCGTCCGCACGGAGGCGATTCCCAGCGAAACCGAGGTGCCGCTGCTGATGAAGCAATACCGGATTGTCGAGGCCGTCGCCAACCTGGTGCTGCGCAATCAGGGCATCGCCCAGTTGAACCGGGTTGCCCAGCTTTCCCCCAACCTCCAACCGCTGCCAGGCCAACTTCATGATACGACCCCACTGGAAATCAAGGTCATGGGCAGCTATCCCGGCGTCGCCCTGTTCGTCAACCAGTTGCAGGGGGATGCCAACCGGGCCTTCTTCGTCCTGCGCTCCCTTGACTTGCAGGCCGTGGACCAGGCCGCCAACAACACCCTGCCCGAGTTCAAGCCGCCCGTGAAGGAGGATGCGCGCCCGCGCCCCGGCAGCAGCCCCCAACCGCCCCGCCCAGCCGCCCGGAAAACCTCCGGCGCCCTGGGGCCGGAGGACGCCGGAACCGGCACGCGGCTGCTCGAACTGAGCAAGGAAGAACGGGTGGTGTTCAACCCGCACGAGGTCTCCGCCACCCTGGTGGTGGACTACATCGAATTCAAGAAACCGGCAGAGGAGAGGTAACCCCTTGGAATTCTTGAAGAGACATTACGAGAAGGTCGTGCTCGGGCTGTTTCTCGTCGCCATGCTCGGACTCTGCGTGCTGGTCTGGCGCAACCTCGGGGCCACCGACGCCAAGGTCACCGGCGCCACCGGCAGCCTGGGTTCCGATTTCCAGCGCAAGAGGCCGTTCACGCCGCTGGATCCGGCCGCCTTGGACAACAGCGCGCTGCTGGCCGACAAAAGCCATTTCTGGAACCCCGCCACCGATCCCACCGCCGGCGGCCTTTTCGACCCCTACCGCTACATCCGCTGCGCCAATGCCGCCTGCGCCTACCTCGTCCCCATCGAGTACGCCATCTGCCCCGATTGCGGCACCCCCCAGGGCGAAGAAAAGGCGGGGACCATCCCCGCCGGCCTCGACAGTGACGGCGACGGCATCCCCGACGAGGTCGAGGCGAAGCACGCCTTCCTCGACCCCCAGAACCCCGAGGACGCCTGGGGCGACTCCGACAACGACGGCTTCACCAACCTCGAGGAATACAAGGCCGGCACCGACCTGGCCCTGGCCACCTCCCGCCCCCCCCTCGCCAGCCGCCTCCGCTGGCTCCACATCCGCCAGACCCCGCTGGACATCGTCTTCCGCAAGATGATGCGCACCGGCGAGAACGTGGAGAACTGGCAATTCCAGTTCGAGGTCGGCGGCAAAACCCGCTGGGGCCAGCTCGGCCAGATGATCGAAGGCAGCGACTACAAGCTGGTGGAAGTCAAGCCCAACGTCCGGGAAGTCCCCCATCCCACCATCCGCGGCGCCAAGCTGACCATTGATCAATCGGCAGTCGTGGTCCAGAAGGAAGGGGAGGAGTCGCACCCCCTGGGCATCAACCAAGTCGCCTTTGCGGCGGGGTCGCTGGTGGATTTCGCCTTCATCCGCAATCCGGCCGATCCTAGCCAGACCGAACGGCTCGGCGAACTGAAGGCGGGCTCCCGGATCGATTTGCGGCTCGGCAGTGCGCCGGTGGAGACGGTGGTCGTCAAAGGCGTGGAGCCGCCGACGGTCATTGTCCAGACGCTCAAGGCGGACGGGACGCCCGGCCCCGAGGCCCGGATCCCGCGGCTCGACCCCGCCCGGGACTACCGGGCGGCGGCCCGCCGGGGGATCTTCACCAATCCGCTGCCCGCAATGCCGTAAGGCCCCAAACGTTTTCCCGATTGTTGTATTGTCCCTTTCACGCGGTAAAGTGTGAAACTTGTTAAGCATGACTCGCCAGCCATCCTTCAGGAGAAAACCGATGCAAAACCAGCGTGCGTGGATTCGCCACTTGGTCGTCTGCTCCCTCACCGGGGCGGCGTCTCTTCTCTTCCTTGCCTTGCCCGTCGCCCAAGCGCAAGAGGAAGCCGCCGCCGCCGTGACGCCGGAACCGGCCGCCGCTCCTGAAGCCGAAGCCCCCGCCGCGCCGGCCGCGGAAGCCGCCCCTGAAGCCGAGGCCGCCGAAGCGCCGGCCGCGGAAGCCGCCGTTCCCGCCGCCGCCGAGGCCCCCAAGCCCGAAGTTGCCGAACCCGCCACAGCCCCCGCCGCCGCCGAAACGGTCGCGCCCGCGATGGGCGAACCCACCGCCGCCGCTTCCGTGGTGGAACAGGAATCGCAGCGGGAACGGATCCAGCGGGAGGAGCAGCGGCTCAAGGCCCAGCAGCTCGAAACCGAGGCCGCCAAGGCCCTCCGCGCCGGCCAGTACAAGGATGCCCTGGAAAAGTATGCCCAGGCGGACGCCGCCTGGTCCAAGGTCAGCAGCAGCGACAAGGCGGTCCTCGCCCGGCACGGCAAGATCGTCGAAGCCAAGGGTGACGTCTACGCGGCCTGGGCCGACGACCTGGAGCGGCAGGGGGAAAAGTTCGCCGACGAAGGCAAGTACGACGAAGCGATCCGCCGCTGCGACGAGGCCGCAAAGGCCAATCCGAAAATGCAGACGGAGATGGACGCGCGGATCAAGGAGATGTTCGCCGCCAAGCGCGACATCAAGTTCCGCGCCGCGACCGCCGAAGCCTACATCGACCCGGAAAAGCCGGAGCGCGAGACCAGCCTCGAGACCATGGTCGAACAGGGCAAGGTGCTGATGGCCAACCGCCGCTACAGCGACGCCCGCGACATGTTCGAGCGCGTCCTGCTCCGCGACCCCTACCACCCCACCGCCACCCGCGCCCTGCGCCAGCTCTACGTCAAGATGGAAGAGGCCGGCGACGCCCGCCGCGAAACCACGATCAAGGAGCGCATGGCCAAGACCCGCTGGTCCTGGGTCGAGCCGGTGCCGGTGCCGCGCGCCCAGCCCGAAGGGCCGGGGCTCGAGGGCGTCGGCAAGCTCTCCGGCATCCGCGCCAAGCTCCAGACCATCATCGTCCCGTCGCTCGAATTCGAGGAGGCCACCATCCCGCAAGTGGTCGCCTATCTCCGCAAGATGAGCAAGGACTATGACAAGGAGACCGGCGAAGGCGTCAACATCATCTTCCACCAGGAAACCGCCCCCGCCGGCACCGCCCCCCGCCTGGAACCCGCCGCCCCCGCCCCCGCCCCCGAGTTTGGCGCTGAACCCGGAGTCGGCTTTGGCGAATTGGAGCCCGCCCCCGCCCCCGCGGCAATGGCGGCGCTGCCCCCCGTCACCAGCCGCACCGTCACCATGAGCATCACCAACGTCCCGCTCGGCTCGGCGCTGCAGTATGTCTGCCAGGCGGCCGGCCTGAAGTACCGCATCGAAACCCACGCCGTGGTGATCGCCGACAAGAGCGTCGAGCTGGATCCCATGGAGACCCGCTTCTTCCCGATCGAGCCCGGCGTGATCGAGGTCTTCGCCCAGAAAACCACCGCCACGGGGCTCGGCGGCCTCGGCGGTGAAGCCGCCCAGGAAGTCGGCGGCGGCGGCGGCGAAGGGATGGTGAACGACAGCGCCCGCCTGATGGGATTCTTCAGCGGCATGGGCGTCGAGTTCCCCCGTGGCGCCAGCGTCTCCTTCAACCCCCGCACCAGCAAGCTGGTCGTGCGCAACACCCCCGAGCAGTTGCGCAAGTTCGAGGATCTCATGCTGGAAGTCAACACCCCCACCCCACAGGTGACGATCGAGGCGAAGTTCGTCGAGGTCTCCATGAAGAACCTCGACATGTTCGGTTTCCAGTGGACCCTGAACAACAACATCGGAAGCTCCAGCGTCCCCGGATCGGCAATCGACCCGATCACCGGTAACCCCGTGCTGGTCCCGTTCGCCGAGACCGGCAAGCTCATCCGCGGCACCACCACCGGCGTCATGAACCCCAGCACCATCACCTCCGGCCTGCGCAGCGCGACCACCGGCCTCGGCCTCCCCACCTCCTTGGCCACTTCCATCCTCAACGGCCGCGCCATCATCGGCGACGCCGACTTCTCGGTGGTCATGGACGCCCTCAGCCAGAGCGGCTCGGCCGACATCCTCTCCGCGCCCAAGGTCACCACCATCAGCGGCAAGACCGCCGTCCTGCGCAAGGCCAAGCGCCAGAGGTTCGTCTCCTCCTGGGAAAACCCGGACGTCAACGTCGGTGGTGGAACCGGCACTGGTACGACAGTCGTTGAACTCCCCGCCGCCGAACCGCAGTTTGACGACGAGGCCACCGACGTCGGCGTGATCCTCACCGTCACCCCGGTCGTCGGCGCCGACAAGTACTCCATCAGCCTCGAACTGAAGCCGGAAGTCCGCGAGTTCCTCGGCTATGACACCTCCCTGAACAGCCCTCGCCGGATAAATTCGGAGACTGGTGCGGTGGAGAGTGAGTGGCTCTACAACATGCCGATCTTCGACGAACGCACCGTCGAGACCAACGTGATCGTCTGGGACGGCGAGACCGTCGTCCTCGGCGGCTTCATCGGCGAGCGGGAGACCACCTACAAGGACAAGGTGCCGCTCCTCGGCGACCTCCCCCTCATCGGCCGCCTCTTCCACTCCTCCGGCAAGAACAAGGAGAAATACAACCTCCTGATCTTCGTCACGCCGCGCCTGGTCTATCCCTCCGGCCTGCCGATGCGCAGCAGCGAAGTCCGCGGAATCCCCGACTTCCGCTACTGATCCGCGGCTGGACGCCGCCCCACCCACCACCCAAGCCGGGAGGCCCCCGCCTCCCGGCTTTTTTGTGGCTATGGTACGCGCATGCCCGTGTTTCTCGCACCATGGCTCCTGTTGGCGGCGGCGGCGGCGCTGGTCCCCGTCGGCCTGCACCTGCTCTGGCGGCGCAAGCCGCGGGCGGTGCCGTTCAGCACGCTCCGTTTCCTGCGGGAGGCGGTGGTGCGCACCCGCCACTCCCGCCGGCTGACCCAACTGCTGCTGCTGAGCTTGCGGGTGCTCATCCTGCTCTGCCTCGCCTTGGCCTTCGCCCAGCCCAAACTGGCCTTGCCCCGGGCCGGCGGCGGCGGCGGCCAGCAGCGAACCGCCCTGATCATCCTGGACGCCAGCGCCAGCATGCAGTTCCGCCACGGCGCCGAAAGCGCCTTCGACCTGGCCCGGCAGCGGGCGGAAACCGTGCTCGCCTCCCTGGGCGAGTCCGACAAGGCGGCCCTTCTCGTCCCGGGCCTGCCCGAACCGGCCGTCGTGCTCCCCCCCACCGCCGACAAGGCCAAGCTCCGCGCCGCCTTGGCCGCCCTCGCCCCCGGCCAGATCCAGGCCGATTTCGCCACCTCCCTCGCCAACTGGCTGGAGACACCCCCGGCCGGGCTGGAGCCGCGTGACCTGGAAATCCATGTCTGCAGCGATTTCCAGCAAAGCTCCTGGCCCCTGGATCGGCTGCCAACCCTGGCGGAACGGCTGCGCCGCCGGCAGCCGCTGCTCTTCCTCAACCAGGTCCGGCCGGAGGCAATTGCCAACGCCGGCATCCGCCAAGCCAGCTTCCAGCCCGCCGCCGCCTTCGCCGCCGAACCGGTCCGGGCAACCGTCCAGATCGCGACCACCCCGGACTGGGACGGCACGGTGAGCGCCACCCTGCTGTTCAACGGCAGCGAACAGGACACGCGCCCCGCGCCCCCCGCACCGCCAGGGGAACGGCAAACCCTCATCCTGCATGGCGCCACCCCCGACACCGGCACCGCCGTCGCGGCGACCATCCGCCTCGGCGACGACGCCTTCGCCCCCGACAACCGCCACTATGCCGTGCTCCCCCGCGACGCCGGCATCCCGGTCTGGCTCGTGCGCGACCGCCCGGCGGAAAGCCTCTTCGCCGAAGCCGCGATCCAGCCGGGCGGCACCGCCAGCCAGGCCGCCGGCTTCCGCCTGGAAACCCTGACCTGGGCCGAGCTGGCGGCACGGGAGCCGCCACCCGGCTGCCTGCTGGTGCTCTGCAATCCGCCGCCACCCGAGCCGGCCGTCCTGCAAAAGGTCGAAGCCCTGCTGGCCGCCGGCTCGTCCGTCCTGCTCTTCCCCGGTGACGCCGGCGGCCTGGTTGATCCGGGGTTCCGCGGCTGGGCGGTGCTGGCCGGCCTGGGCATCGCGGAGCGCGCCGCGGCCACGGCGGAACCGGTCGTCCTCCTGCCCCGCACCCAGCCGACGGACGTGGAAAAACGGCTGCGGAGCATCGTCGCCGCCCCCCCCACCTTCCCCATCAGCCGCCGCCTCCTGTTCAGGCACTTGCCCGCGACCGCCGAGGCGGTGCTGGAATACCCCGACCGCACCCCCTTCCTGGTGGGCCTCCCCCACGGCACCGGCCAGCTCTGGCTGGGCAGCGTCGCCGCCGACCGCGGCTGGTCGGACTTCCCCCTGACCCCGTTCTTCCTCATCCTCCAGCAGGAAATCCTCCGCACGGCCGCCGCCCGGCTCCACCCCCCGCTGGAAACGGTTGCCGGCGGCAGTCTGGCGCTGCCCTGGGCCGAACCGCTGCTGGAAGCCACCTTCGAACTGACGCCACCCGCCGGCGGCCCGCCCCGCCGCCGGCCCAGCCGCCGCCGGACGCCCGCCGAACCTTTCGTGCTCAGCGGCTTTTCCGAACCCGGCATCTGGACCGTGAGCCGGGACGGCATCACGCGCCAGGTGGCGGTCAACACCCCGCCGGAAGAGGCGGAGCTGGACTACGCCGGGCTCGACACCTTCACCACCCGCTTCGCGCCGCTGCCGGTGCTGGCCGCCCGCACCGCCGCGGAGCAGGGACGGAACCTGCAACTGGCCCGCTTCGGCCGGCCGCTCTGGCCCTGGCTGCTGGCCGCCACCTTCCTGGCCGCCCTCGCCGAGCTGGGGCTGGCCAACCGTCCCCTGGGGAAAGCGTAAAGGTGACAGGACAGCGGCCGCCAAAAAAAATCGGGGCCGCCTCTTGTCAAACCGCCAAACGGCGATATTTTGCCAACCATAGACAAATGCTGACAGCGACGTTGTCCACCGGGAAAGGACTGGCCAATGATTTTGACCCTGAAAGAGCTGGCCGATTATCTGCGCGTGAACGAACGCACCATTCTGCGGATGCTCAAGTCCGGCCAGATCCAAGGCGTGAAAATCGGCGGCCAGTGGCGGTTCAACGGCAGCCAGATCGACCAGTTGTTCTTCCCCCAGGCCCCGGTGAGCGGCCCGGACGTGGTGCCGCTCAGCGACTTCGTCCCGGCCCGCCAGCCGGTGCCCGTCAGCCGGCTGGTCAAGGAAGACCGGATGATCCTGGAGATGCACTCCCGCGACATGGAGGGGGTCATCCCGGAGCTGTGCGAGCCGATCACCAAGAAGACCCTGCTGCTGGACGTGCAGGATCTCAAGGCGCGCCTGCTGGCCCGGGAAAAACTGCTCAGCACCGGCATCGGCCACGGCATCGCCATCCCCCATCCGCGCGACCCGATCCCGACCCTCCGCGAGCCCGCCATCATCATTGTCGGCCGCAGTGCCCAAGGGGTGGAGTTCCAGGCGGTGGACAATGCCCCCGTACACCTCTTCTTCCTGCTCGTCTGCCAGAACATCGAACTCCACCTCCACCTCATGGGCGCCCTCGCCCATCTCTTGCAGGACAATGAGTTCGTGGACGCCTGCCGCCGGGCCCCGACCGCCGCGGAGATCATCCGCCTGATCATGGAACAGGAGGCGAAGCAGTTCCTCCAAGGCAAGGGCGCCGAAGCCAGCAAGAGCTGAAAACGCAGAAAACCGCGGCTTCGGAGGCGGTTGCGGAGTCCGCAAGCTGGGGTTAGGTTGCGGAGAGGATCGCGCCACCCGCCACCGCCCACCGCCCCCCGAAAGCCCCGCGCATGGACTTGCCGATCGCCAATCCCGTCGCGGTCTTCGCCGTCCTGGCATTGCTGCTGCTCATCGTGCCGCTGCTGGCGGCCCGGGTGCGGGTGCCGGCCATCGTGGCGCTGATCCTCTGCGGCACCGTGATCGGCCCCAAGGGGCTCAACCTGGTCGCCCGCGGCGGCGGCGTGGAACTGCTGGGCAGCGTCGGGCTGCTCTACATCATGTTCATCGCCGGGCTGGAGATCGACCTGATCCAGTTCCGCAAGCACCGGCGGACGGCGTTCGGCTTCGGGATGCTGACCTTCCTCATCCCGCAACTGGTGGGGAGCATCCTGGGGCGGGCGCTGCTCGGCATGGGCTGGCCCAGCGCCATCCTGCTGGGCAGCCTCTTCGCCTCCCACACCCTCCTGCCCTATGCCCAGGTCAGCCGCCTGGGGCTGGCCCGGGACCCCGCCGTGACCGCCACGGTCGGCGGCACCATGATCACCGACTGCCTCGCCCTGCTGGTGCTGGCCGTCATCGCCCGCCTGCACGCCGGCAGCCTGGACCTGCAATACGGCCTGCGCCTGCTCCTCGGCATCGGCGGACTGGTGCTGGCCAGCGTCTGGCTACTGCCGCGGCTCGGCCGCTGGTTCTACCGCAACCTGGCGGCGGAGGACGCGCCGGAGTTCCTCTTCCTCTTCGCCTCGCTGCTGGTGGTCGCGCTGCTCTCCGAGGCCGCCGGGCTGGAGGCAATCATCGGCGCCTTCCTGGCCGGGCTGGCGCTCAACAGCCTGGTGCCGGAACAGAGCCGGCTGATGAACCGCGTCCAGTTCATCGGCAACACCCTGTTCATCCCCTTCTTCCTCCTTGCCGTCGGCATGCTGGTGGACGTGCGGGTCTTCCGCGCCGGCGCCGCGGCGTGGCTCGTGGCGGGGACCATGGTGGCGACCGTGCTCGCGACCAAGTACGCCGCCGCCAGGGGCACCCAATGGGCCTTCAACTTCAGCCGGGAACAGGGGGTGCTGGTCTTCGGCCTCTCCGTCAACCAGGCGGCGGCGACCCTGGCGGCGGTGCTGGTCGGCCACCGCCTGGGATTGCTGGACGACGCCGTGCTCAACGGCACCATCCTCATGATCCTGGTGAGCTGCCTGATCGGCCCCTGGGCGACCGACTGGGCCGCCCGCCGCCTGGCCCTCGCCAAGCCCCTCCCCGGCGCCGGCCACGCCGGCCACCGCCCCCAGCGCATCCTGGTGCCCCTGGCCAACCCCGCCACCGCCGCCCCCCTCATGGACCTGGCCTTCATGCTCCGCGACCGCCACTCGGCCCAGCCAATCCACCCGCTCTCGGTCGTCAGCGACAGCGGCGACCTCGACGCCGAACTGGCCCGGTCCGAGAAAATCCTCAGCCAAGCCGTTGTCCATGCCGCCGCCGCCGACGTGCCAGTGCGCGCCGAAACCCGCGTGGACCCCGAAATCGCCGCCGCCATCGTCCGCGCCGCCAAGGAGCTGCGCGCCACCTGCCTGCTCATCGGCTGGAACAGCGGCACCGCCTTCGCCCCCCAGGTCGTCTTCGGCCGCATCCTGGACCGGGTGCTCCTGGAAAGCCCGGAAATGCTGCTGGTCTGCCGGCTTGGCCATCCAGTGGCGACCCTGAAGCGGCTGGTGCTGCTCGTCCCGCCGCTGGCCATCCGGATGGCGGGGTTCGCGGAGGTGCTGCGCACGGCTGTGACCCTGGTACGCCAAGGCGGGCTGCATCTGACCATCGTCGGCCTGGCGCCAGACTTGCCCGGCGTGCGGCGGCACGTGAAGGTGGAGGGGCCCGAACGGCCGCGGCTCGTCACCCTGGAGGTCTGGTCGCAGCTCTGGAAGGAACTGGCGAAGCTGCAGCTTGGGGAGAACGACCTGCTCTTCCTGGTGAGCTGCCGCAAAGGCAGCCTCGCCTGGCTGCCAGGCACGGATCGGCTGCCCCAGCGGCTGGCGCGCACCGCCCCGGCGGCGGGCGTGGTGGTGGCCTATCCGCCCGAAACCCCGGCCGGCGCCGGCGAGGAGGCGCCCGCAATCCCGGCCGGCTTCCCGGTGCAGCCGGAAAACCTGCGCCTGGGACTGGCGGCGCCCACCGCCCAGGAAGCCATCACCGAGATGCTGGGCGACTTCCTGGCAAGCCGCGGCGGCAACTGGCGCGGCGCGGACGGCGCGGCGACCGACGCCGCCGGACTGGCGGCCAAGCTGGCGGCCGGCACCCTGGAAATCACCCCCGGCGTCGTCCTCATGCACACCCATGGCGAAGGGTTGGCGGAACCGGTGGTGCTGCTCGGGGTCGCCCAGCACGAACTCGAATTCCCCGACCTCGCCAACCCCGCCTATGCCATCTTCGTGCTCCTCAGCCCCGCCGCCCTGCCGCCCGAACGCCATCTCCAGGCGCTGGCGGACATTGCCAAGCTGGTGCTGGCCGCCCCCGCCTTCGACCGCATCCGCCAGGCAACCTCCCCCGCGGAAGTGCCAACCCTGCTCGCGCCCGCCACCACCGGGTTGACGCGCCGGAACTATGTTATCCGGCCATGAGCCTCATCCGCGTACTGCCCGACGAAATCGCCAACCGCATCGCCGCCGGCGAGGTCATCGAACGCCCCGCCTCCGTCGTCAAGGAACTGGCCGAAAACGCCATCGATGCCGGCGCCCGCCGCATCGTCATCCACAGCCGCAACGGCGGCAAAAGCCTGATCCAAGTCCAGGACGACGGCGGCGGGATGGACCGCGACGACGCCCTGCTCTGCCTCGAACCCCACGCCACCAGCAAGATCCGCCAGGCCGCCGACATCGAGCACATCGTCACCCTCGGCTTCCGCGGCGAAGCCCTGCCCAGCATCGCCTCCGTCAGCCGCTTCCAGCTCCAGACGCGCCAGGCCGACGCCCTGGAGGGCACCGAGGTGCGGGTCGAAGGCGGCACCCTCCGCGACTGCCGGGCCTGCGGCTGCGCCCCCGGCACCAGCGTCCGCGTCGCCCAGCTCTTCTTCAACCTGCCCGGCCGGCGCAAGTTCCTCCGCGGCGCCACCACCGAGAGCGAGCACATCCAGGAGACGGTCCTCCTCCAGGCCCTCGCCCACCCCGGCGTCGCCTTCGAACTGATCGTGGACGACCAGCCCGCGCTCCAGGTCTCCGCCAGCGGCGACCCCGGCACCCGCGTCGCCATGCTCCTCGGGCGCGACCTCTTCGCCGCCCTCCTGCCCGTCGCCTACGAGGAAGCCGGCATCCGCGTCCATGGCTTCATCGCCCGCCCCGGCTTCACCCGCGGCACCCGCCGCGAACAGCGCTTCTTCGTCAACGGCCGCCCCGCCGCCGCCGACTGCCTCTTCTTCGCCGCCCGCGACGCCTACCACACCCTGGTGATGAAAGGGCGCTACCCGCCGCTGATCCTCTATGTCGAGGCCCCCCCCGACGCCGTGGACGTCAACGTCCATCCGGCCAAGCGCGAAGTCCGCTTCCGCGACGCCCTCCTCACCGGCCAGGTCGTCGCCGCCGCCGTGCGCCGCGCCCTGCGCGCCCTCGCCGGCGAACCCGCCCTCCAGCCCTCCCTCGCCGCCGTCGCCGCCGCCACGCCCGCCGCCCCCGGCCGGCCGCTCGCCAGCCAGGGCGCCCGCTTCCCCACGCCGCCCCAACCCCTCACCCTCACCCCGCCGGAACAGCAGCCGGAAATGGCCGGCCTCACCCCCACCCCGCCACGGAACGCCCCACCGCCCAGCGCCCCGGCCACCGCCCCCGCCGGCACCTCCGTCTCCAGCGCCACCCGCGCGGAAATCCGCGCCCTCCGCATCCTCGGCACCCTCAACAACCTCTACCTCGTCGCCGAAGGCGCCGCCGGCCTCGTCCTCATTGACCAGCACGCCGCCCACGAACGCATCCTCTTCGAGAAACTGCTGCGCGCCGCCGAGTCCGCCCAAGCCGAGGGACAGCCGCTGCTCATCCCCGTCCACCTCGACCTCGCCCCGGCCGACGCCGCCCTGCTCCGCCACCACCTGGAGCACTTCCACAAACTCGGCTTCGGCCTCGACGCCTTCGGCGGCAACAGCTTCCTCGTCACCGCCGTCCCCGCCGGCTTCCCCGGCGAAAACCTCGGCGGCCTGCTCCGCGACATCCTCGACGACCTCCGCCAAGCCGCCGCCAGCACCCCGCGCCCCGACGAACTCCGCATCGCCCAGGCCGCCTGCAAGCACGCCGTCAAGGCCGAGGATCCCCTCCGCCCCCTCGAAGTCAACCAGCTCCTCCATGACCTCGCCGCCGCCGAAATGCCCTACACCTGCCCCCACGGCCGCCCGGTCATGATCACCATCCCCCACCCCGAACTGGAACGCCGCTTCGGCCGCCGCGCCTGAGCCGCGGCCTCACCAGGCGGAATCGGCGGCGGGCGGGGGAAGCTGCCCGAAGGCGACATCCAGCTCGGGCGGGAGGCAGGGGCGGCCACGGGCGTTGACCGCGGTGCCAATGACTCGGGCCTGGACCACCGGGCGCAAGTCCGGCAGCCGGTAGATGTCCTGGCGGAAGCCGAAGCGCACCGGCGAGACCCGCTCCAGGTTCGAGCCGACCACGAAGCGGTCGCCGCTCTTCAGCGGCGTCTTGTAGTCAATCTCGATCCGGGCCACCACCAGGTTGACCCCCTGGGCGGCCATGCCGGCGAAGTCGATCCCCAGCGTCTTCAGGAAGAGGTGGCGCGCATGCTCCAGGTAATGCTGGTAGTTGGCGTTGTTGACCACCCCCTGGAGGTCGCACTCGTAATCGCGCACCTCCAGTTCCAGCCGGTGGCGGTAGGCGTTTTCCATGGCGGGGGCCCTTTCACAGCCGTTTCAGGTAAAAGACCTTGTCGTCGCCAGGCGCATAGAAGTCCGGCAGCCGCGCGGCCTCCTGGTAGCCGACGCGCAGGTAGAAGGCGCGGGTGCTGGCGTACTCCGCCTTGCCGGAAGTCTCGGCCACCGCCAGGCGGCCGCCCCGGGCCCGGATCTCCGCCTCGGCATGCGCCAGCAGCTTGCGGCCCAGGCCGTGCCCCTGCCGGGCGGGGTGGACGGCCAGCCAGTAGATGTCGTAGGTGCCGAGCGTACAGGGGGTCGGCCCGTGGCAGACCCAGCCGACGACTTCTCCCGCCACCTCGGCGGTGAACGACTGGTAATGCCCGGCCGGCCCCTTGGCGATGGCCTCGTCCAGCACTTCGGCGGCAGTTTCGACCTCGTCGGGCCGGAAGAAGTTTGTGGCGCGGACCAGCGCGACAATGGCCTCGCGGTCGGCGGCGGCGGTGCGGCGGATGAGGACGGGGGAAGGCATGGCCGGTTGTCCGTGGGAAGCAGGGTCTCGTTCGTTCAGGGGCGCGCCGCCGCGGTGGCGGTGGCGAGGCGGCCGCGGGCATTGGCGACCATCATTTCCACAAACTCGCGGAACGGGACGCCGCCGGCGGCGAGGGCGGCGGCGAAGCCGGCGTCGGGGGCGATGTCCGGGTTCGGGTTCACTTCGAGGATGAACGGCTCGCCGGCGGCATCGAGGCGGAAATCCACCCGGGCATAGTCGCGCAGGCCGCAGGCGCGCCAGGCCGCGCGCACCAGGGCGCGGAGCCGCGCCGCCGCGGCTTCCGGCAGCGGTGCCGGGATGACGCGGCGGGTGTTGCGGCATTCGAAGCTCCCCTCGTCCCATTTGGCGCGGTAGCCGACGATCCGCGGCTTGCCGGGTGCGAACTCCGCAAACTCGATCTCCGCCAGCGGCAGCACGCGGAGTTCGCCAGCCTGCTCGAAGGCGGCGACGTTCAGCTCGCGGCCGTCAATGAACGGCTCCACCAGCACCGGCTGGCGGAATTGCGCGTGCAGCCGGCGCAGGACCGCCTCCAGCCGTGCGGAGTCCGCACTGTCGAGCACCCCGTCCTCGTCAATCCCCTCGCTGGCGTCGGTGGCGGCGGGCTTGAGGATCACGGTGCCCCGGGGCAGGAGTCCATGCGGGACCGCTTCGCCGGGGAGGATTTGGACGCCGCCGGGACAGGGCAGGCCGGCGGCCTGCAGCGCCGCCTTGGCCCGGGCCTTGTCCAAAGCCAGCGCCAGCGCCGCGGTCGAGTTGCCGGTGCATTCCTTGCCAGCAGCCCGGCAGAGATCGGGGACGGCGTTGGCGGCGGCGGGATCGCCGGGAAAGCCTTCGACGAGATTGAAGACCACCGCTTCCGGCGCGGCGGCCAGCACGCCGGCCAGCGCCGCGGACTCCGCAACCCCGGCAATGCGGTGCGGAATCCGCAGCTCCCCCAGCGCCCCGGCGACGGCGGCGACTTCCGCCAGCACGCCCTTCTCGCTTTCGAGCGCGTCGGCCGGCGGGGCGTTGTGGAGGATCAGGACGGAATGGTCAGGCATGGGCGGGCGCTCCGGGCGGGGCGGGCGGAGGCTCAGAGCCGTTCCTTGGCGCTGTCAAGGATGGCGCCAATCAGGTCGCGGTAGGAAAGGTCCTCGCGTTCGGCGATCAGCGGCAAGTCGGAGTGGCCGGGGTTGAGGCCGGCCAGGGGGTTGACCTCCATGAAGCTGGGCTGGCCGTCGGCGTCGAGGCGGATGTCAACCCGGCCGGCATCGCGGCATTCGAGGGCGACATAGCAATCCACGGCCAGCTTCTCGATGGCGGCGCGGAAGGCGTCCCGCGCCGGGCTGGAATAGCGGACGCGCCCCTCCCAGTTCTCCTTGTTGTCGTGGGAATAGATGCCGCTGCCCGCGGAATCCTGGACGTGGATCTCCATGGTGCCGAGGGCGCGGGCCCGGCTGCCGGTGCCGAGGACGGCGACGGTGAACTCGCGGCCGGGCAGGTATTCCTCGACCAGCACCGGCTGCGCGAACTCCGCAAACAGCGCCTGGCAGGCCGGCGCCAGCTCCGCCGGGGTCGCGACGCGCGACTTGCCGGTGACCCCCTTGCCGGTGCCTTCGGCGACCGGCTTGGCGAAGAGCGGATAGCGCAGCTTCACCGCGGCGGCCTCTTGCGGAGTCCGCACCACGGCGAAGGCCGGCGTGCGCAGGCCGCAGGCCTGGACGATGCGTTTGGCGACGGCCTTGTCGAGGGTGGTGGCGCAGACCAGGGCGTCGGCGAAGGTGTGGGGGATGCCGTAGAGGTCGAGCAGCGCGGGCACCTGGGCTTCGCGGTTGCGGCCGGCGACGCCTTCGGCGATGTTGAAGACGAGATCCCAGCGGTCGCCCTTGACCAGCCGTTCGCAGAGCTTCTTCGCATGGCCGATGCGGTCGGTGCGGTGGCCCAGCTCCTGGATGGTGCGGTCGAGGGCGGCGATGGTGCGCTCTTCGTCGAATTCGGCGACCTGGAGTTCGGAATAGCCAAGGGCGAGGTAGTCCTGGCGCAGGTCGTAGGTGAGGCCGATGAGCATGGGCGGCAGGTGGTTGGGGGGGTGGCGGGGTGGTGGCAAAGGCCCGGCCGGAATTGGTGGTCCGGGCCGGGCCGGTGACGGGGTTGGGGTTGGGGTTGGCGGGCCGGTCAGGTGCCGGTGGGCTCTTCGGCGGCCGCCTGCTCCTGGTGCATGTGCGCCTGGCGGGTGAGCCGGGCGGACTGCTGGGGGAGGAGGTGCGAATGCCGGCCGGTGGCGAGGTCGTAGACGCCGTTGACCGGGCTGTCGGGCGCCGGCACGGCGGGGGTGTAGACGGCGCCGCGCGGCTCGGGGTAGTTCACCAGCATCCCCTCGAAGTTGCGCAGCACGGTGTGGGTCGGGCTGACCGAAATGACGTAGTTCGGCATGACCGGGATCTTGCCGCCGCCGTTGGGGGCGTCCACCACGTAGTTCGGGATCGCCAGGCCGCTGACGCGCCCGCGCAGGTATTCCATGATCTCGATGCCGCGGCTGATCGGGGTGCGGAAATGCTCCACGCCGCGCACGAGGTCGCACTGGAAGAGGTAGTAGGGGCGGACGCGCATCCTGAGCAGGGTGCGCACCAGCGTCTCCTGGATCTGGGGCTGGTCGTTGACGCCGCGGAGCAGCACCGCCTGGTTGTTGACCGGGATGCCGGCGTCGACCAGGCGGCCGCAGGCCTCGAAGGCCGCCGGCGTCTGCTCGTGAGGGTGGTTGAAATGGGTGTTGACCCAGACCGGGGCGTACTTGCGCAGCATCTTCACCAGTTCGGCGTTGATCCGCATGGGCATGACCACCGGGGTGCGGGTGCCGATCCGGATGATGTCGACGCTGGCGACCGAACGCACCGCGGCCACCACCCGTTCCAGGGCGGCGGTGGCCATGGTGAAGGGGTCGCCGCCGGAGATGATGACGTCGTGGATCTCCGGATGCCCCTGGAGATAGGCGACCGCCTGCCGCAGGTGCTCATCGCTGATGCAGCAGTCGCGATGGCCGACGCCGCGCTTGCGGGTGCAATGGCGGCAGTACATGGAGCAGGTGGTGGTGGCCAGGAGCAGGGCGCGGTCGCCGTAGCGGTGGCAGAGGCCGGGGACAGGCATGTGCTCGTCTTCCGCCAGCGGGTCGTTCTTCAGGTACGGCGGGTCGTACAGCTCCTGGATCTGGGGCACGGCCATCTGGAAGACAGGGTCGCTGCCGCTGAACTCCCGGATCAGCGAGGCGTAGTAGGGGGTGATCGCCATCGGGAACTTGGCGGCGGCGTCTTCGAGGCCGACGTGGGCGCGGGTTTCCGGAAAGAGTTCGACGAGGCGCGCAAAGCTGGTGATGCGGTTCCGCATCTGCCAACGCCAGTCGTTCCAGGCCGGGCTGTGCCGGGCGCGGAAGAACTGGTCACGGGGCGTCTCGCCTTGAAGCGAGAAGGAGAGGATGGGGGCGGCGGTGGTCGGGGGACACGAGGGAGGCTCGTCCGTGGCGGACAAGGGAGGCTCCTCGGCCCGGCAGGCTGAGGATGGGTCTTCGCTCGCGGGGAGCGTCGGCGCGGCGGCCAGGCTGGTTTTCATGGTCTTGGGGTGGCTCCTTCCAGGAAGGAACTCGGGGCGCACCACCGGAAGCGGCAACCGCATCCTTGGTGTTTGTCCATACTTATGACATGCTGTCCAGAAAAAGCAAGACAGCTCCAGCAAAATCGGACAACTTTTTTTTGCCCCCTTCCTGGTCGCCCCACCCCCGCCGGGAATTCAGCCCGCGGCAACAGGAAAAGGCCCGCCGGCCGCGGGAAATGCGGCGGCGGGCCGGGGCGCAGACGCGCCAGGCGACGGCTCAGGACTGGCCGCGCTTGGCCAGCTTGTAGTCCATCATCAGCAGGCCGCTCTTGGATTCGCCGACCATCGCCAGCCTGGCGACAATGGCGCCGGCGCTGGCCTCCTCCTCGACCTGCTCCTTGACAAACCACTGGAGCTGTTCCTGGGCCGCGTAGTCCTTCTCCGCCACCGCCAGCTCCATGAGGCCGTTGATCAGGCCGGTCACCATCGCCTCATGGGCGGCGACCACCTTGAAGGCGTCAAGGGCGGATTTCCATTTCGCCGCGGGCTTGGCAAGGGCGGCGAGCTCCACCACCCCCCCGCGGTCGCCCAGGAAATGGAAGAACTTCATCGCGTGGCCCTGCTCCTCCTGGGCCTGGATCTCCAGCCATTTGGCGGCGCCGTCGAGGTTCTGGCTCTTGAACCAGGCGGCCATCGCCAGATAGAGGTAGGCCGAAGCCAGCTCCGCGTTGATTTGCTTGTTGATGGCCTGGGCCATCTTGGGGGTGATCATGGGTCAGGTCTCCTCGGGTTCCGGGGTCATCAGGCTTTGGCTTTGGCTTTGCTTTTCGCCGGCTTGGCCGGAGCTGCCGCCTTTTTCGCCACTGGCTTCACCGCCGCCTTTTTCGGCGCGACCGCGGGCTTGGCGGCCGGCTTGGCGGCCGCTTTCTTCGCCTGGGGCTTGCCTTTGGCAACTGGCTTCACCGCCGCGGGCTTGGCCGGTTTCACCGCCGCCGGCTTGACGGCCTTCGCGGCTGTTTTCTTCGGCGCGGCGACCGGCTTGGCCGGCGCTTTCGCGGGCTTGGCGGCCGGCTTCGGTGCTGGTTTCGCCACTTTCGCCACCTTCTTCACCGGGGCGGCTTTGGCAGCGGCCGCCTTGGCCGGCTTCGCGGAAGCCGCCGGCTTGGCGGATTCCTTCACGACCTTGACCGCTTTCACCGCCTTGGCGGGGGAGGCCTTGGCGGCCGGGACGGCGCGCACCGGCTTCTTGGCCAGCTTCTTCACGGCTTTCGCGGCCGGCTTCGCCGCGGGCTTGGTGAGCGTTGTGGCCTTCGGGGCTTTCGCCGCCAACGCCTTGCGCACGGCATTCTCTTTCGCCACGGGCAGCCCCAGGGTGACGAGTTGGGCGTGGACGTCCTTCAACAGGTTGAGCTTGCGGCAGAGTTCCGCGTGCTTCGCCGGATCCCCCACGAGTTCGCAGAAGATCAGCCCGTGTTCCGAGCAGTGCGAGAGCACGTCCGCGTGGAGCCCCAGCCGGGTGCGGATGACGCAGCCGAAGCCGGTGAGGGTTTCCTGGACGTACTTGGCTTCCTGGTGCCGGTTTCCGACCAGGATCAGCAGGACCTGTTTTTCCGCCATCACGCATTCTCCCTGGGTTGGCTCAGGCCAGCTTGGCAAGGATGTCCAAGGCGGCCTGATAGTTGGGTTCCTGGGTCAACTCCCGCACGACATCAACATAGGCCACATTCCCGTGACGGTCAAGCACCACCACCGCCCGGGCCAGCAAGCGCAACTCCTTGACCAGCAGCCCGTAGTTCAGGGCGAAGCTGGCCTCGCGGTGGTCGGAGAGCGCCCGGATGCGCCCCACGCCGGCGGCGCCGCACCAGCGGGCCTGGGCGAAGGGCAGATCCATGCTGATGCAGGCCAGCTCGACGGCGGGGCCGAGGCTGGCCGCCTTCCGGTTGAAGGTGCGAATCTCCAAATCGCACACCGGCGTGTCCAGCGACGGCACCGTGAGGAAGACGGCGACCTTGCCGGCAAAGGCGGCCCGGGTGACCGGCGCCAACGTGCCGTCGAGCACGGTGAAATCCGGGGCGGCCATCCCGACCTTCACCGGGTTCCCGGTCAAGGTCAGCGGATTCCCCTGGAAAGTAATGGCATTGGGCTGGTCCATGGCAAATCCCCTTTCGCCTGGGATTGATGTCGTTGGGATGATGGAAAGTGGCGCGGGCCGGAGGCAAGTCCGGCCCGCGTCGAACCTTCAGCCCCACTTCCCCTTCCCCATGTGGATCTGGGTTTCGGTCATGGCCAGCTTCATGATCTCATAGGCGTGGGCCAAGCTTTTCCGGAACACGTCCACACATCCCGGATCGAGATTGTCCTGGATGCCGTCGTTGCAGAGATGCTCCATCTCCCGGGCGAGGGTCACCAGCTTCTGGTGGAGGCAGTTGCTGTGGCGCGAACGCTCCACGAGCGCGGCTGCCGCCTCCGCCAATTGCGTGAACTTCTCCGCGGGCGCCCCGCACTTCGGGCAGCTCGCCGGCGCGCCCTCGCCGTCCCAGATGTACCCACAGACGCCGCACTTGAACTTCTTCATGCTGCACCCCTCTCTGCTCTGGTTGCGGTTTCCACCCCCCCCCCCATTCCAACAACCTACCACTCCCCCGTCCGGGGGCAAGTGGTTGAGGCGAAAAAACACGGGCGCTTCCGCCTTTTGTCTGGACAGGAAGCCTAACGGCTGGCGGCCGGGGCCGCCGCCAGGGGCTAATCGACCTCGGCGGCAACATCGCCTGCCTGCCCGACGCCCCCGCCGGCCGCAACGCCTACCGCATCGGCATCCGCCACCCGCTCCACCCCAGCGAAGTGCTGGCCCAGGTGGAACTGCGCGACGCCTGCATCGCCACCAGCGGCGACTACGAACTGCGCATCATCCTGGAAGGCAAAAGCATCGGCCACATCATGGATCCCCGCACCGGCCGGCCGGCCGCCGGCCGCCTCGCCGTCACCGTCATCACCCGCCGCGGCCTCGACTCCGACGTCTATTCCACCGCCATCTTCGTCGCCGGCCCGGCGGTGGCGGCGCGGCTGCGGGCCCGGGATCCGGAGTGCCGCCTCCTCCTCTGCCGCCCGGACGCCAGCCCCGCGGGGTTCCGTGCCGACTGGCTGCCCGCGCCGCCCCCGCTGGAGTTCACACTTCAGTGTGGGACCTGCCGTCCAGGCGATCCCTCGCAGGGCGGAAAGTGGGCCGTCCAGAGGAAACGCCGCCTGCCCCCCAAACAGCCCACGCTTGTGTGAGACTTGTTTCCGGTTTTTCGACAGGCGATAACATCGGGCATGTCGGATCCATGTCCATTTCCATGGGGTTCAGGTTGGGCGTTTGGCTGGGGTTGGTTTCACCGCCGCA
>Ga0265297_10000353_pt1 | contig 144882 bp, 117 predicted proteins | sample Munlanlwell13791_FD_192502 | JGI IMG/M metagenome (GOLD analysis project Ga0265297, IMG submission 192502) | Leachate microbial communities from a municipal landfill in Southern Ontario, Canada - Leachate well 137-91 | ecosystem: Engineered > Solid waste > Landfill > Unclassified | place... | reverse complement strand
CCCCAACTGCATCCAGTTACATACACATTTCCACTATTATCCACTACAATTCCTGTTCCACAATTATTACCTTTCGTTGGGCCGCTATATTTTTTGACCCACAATGTATCCCCTGAACCGTCATATTTTATTGTTGCATAGTCATAATCAGTCCCTGAATCACAACTTCTGCCGGTTACATACACATTTCCATTGTTATCTATTGAAAGTGCGGTTGCTCCGTCCCAACCGGTGCTATCCGGGCCGTGATATCTTCTACCCCACATTGTATCTCCTAAACTGTTATATTTTATCGTAGCATAATCAGAACTAGTATTACCTGAATTATTATTTTTTCCTGTAACATACACATTCCCGTTGTTATCAACTGCTATAGCCACTCCTCCCGTCCCTCCCAGCCCCTTTCTAATACCTTTTATCTTATAATAGTTATCGCCCTTTGGTTCTTCATAGCCATTTATTACCTTATGCCCCTTCCCTGTCCCATTATATCTTCTAACCCATACCGTATCTCCTGAACTATTGTATTTTATTGTTAGATAGTCGTAACTGCCAGCACTTATTCCAGTTACATACACATTTTTAACATTATCTACTGTTATAGCGTATGCCTCTCCATCAAATACCCTAACCCACATTGTATCTCCCAAACTATCATATTTTATTGTTTCGAAGCGCCCCGTTACATATACATTTTTGCTATCATCTACTGTAATCGCACTTGCTTCGTCATCATTATATCCTGCTCCCCCTCCTCTATCATATCTTCTAACCCACATTTCACTCCCGGCACTGTTGTATTTTATTGTTGCGTAGTCATAATCAGTCCCAATTCCACAACTTCTTCCAGTTACATACACATTTCCGTTTTTATCAACTGCAATTGCATACGCCTCATCAGCAGTATTCTTCGGTCCGTTATATCTTCTTACCCATAACGTATCACCGGCACTGTTGTATTTTATTGTTGCATAATCACCCCAACCCATTGCACTTGTATCACAGCTACCTCCTGTTACATATATATACCCGCTGTCATCCACCGCCATTGCAAACGCACCATCATAATCATTAGCTTCTCCATCATACCTCGCTACCCATATTTCATTTTGTGCAAATATCTGTAAAGGTAATATAAATCCTATTAAAATTAGCATTTTTTTAATCATCCTTCCCCCTTTTTCCCTCTGCGCCTCTGTAGTGTTGTCATTCTGAGGCGAAGACGAAGAATCTCTCTGTTTATCTCTTTAAACTCTGCGACCCTGCCTGCCGTTCTGTTTGGCATGGTCTGCGGTGAGAAATTTCTTTACCTCAATCTATCCTTATTTTTATTTTGTTATTATTACTATGATTACTATTAATGCTTTCACATTTATTCTTTGTCAATAAGTCTTTAGTCATATTTATAAGAAGTTAAAATATTAACCGTTTTTTTTGCTATCAAGTTTTAAATAGTGACAAATTTATTAACTCTATCTAACAACAATAAACCATACTCCATATTGTAATGTAATTTATGTTGACAAAATGACAAATAAATCTACTATAGTAAATAATTTTAATATTTAGGAGGAATTTATGGGTAAAATAAGAGTAGGGATAATAGGTGTTGGCAATTGCGCATCAAGTTTAGTCCAAGGTGTTCATTTCTATAAAAATAAAAAAACAGGTCGTATTCCAGGCATTATGCACCTGAAATTTGGACCTTACTCAATAGAAGACATAGAATTTTCCTGCGCAATAGATATAGATAGAAATAAAGTAGGCAAAGACTTAGGGGAAGCAATTTATGCTAGCCCAAATAATACTTTTAGATTCTGCGACGTTCCAAAACTTGGAGTTCCCGTTTTAAGAGGAATGGCGCATGATGGTATCGGTAAATATCTTGCACCTATAGTGAAAAAAGCGCCCGGCGCAACGGCAGATATTATAAGAGCTTTCAAAGAAACTAAAACAGACGTAGTAATAAACTACCTACCCGTAGGTTCGGAAGAAGCCACTAAGTGGTATGTAGAACAGGTATTACAGTCGGGGAAAATAGGTTTTATCAACTGTATCCCGGTATTCATTGCAAGTTCAAAATACTGGCAGGAAAGATTCAGAAAAGCCGGTTGTCCCATAGTAGGAGACGATATAAAATCTCAAGTCGGCTCAACTATAGTTCATAGAGTTCTCACTAATTTATTCAACGACCGTGCAGTAGAACTATTAAGAACATACCAATTGAACGTAGGCGGAAATACAGACTTCTTAAATATGCTTGAGCGAGATAGACTTGAATCAAAAAAGATTAGCAAAACACAGGCAGTTACTTCACAAATACCTTATAAAATAGATGAAGAGAATATCCACGTAGGTCCATCTGACTATGTCCCCTGGCTAAAAGACAGAAAATTTGCCTTTATAAGACTAGAGGGAAGAACCTTTGGTGATGTTCCATTAAATATAGAATTAAAAATGGAAGTATGGGATTCGCCAAACTCAGCAGGCGTAGTAATAGACGCACTAAGAGCATGCAAAATCGCTTTAGATGCAGGACTTGCAGGGGAAATCGTAGAGCCGTCAAGTTACTTTATGAAATCACCACCGGTCCAATTCCCTGATGATATGGCAAGACAAAAGGTGGAAGAGTTTATAAAAAAGAACGGCAAAAAAGAAAAAAGTAAGTGAAAAAAAGCTTATTCATATCTTTTGAAGGGATAGAAGGTTGCGGTAAAACCACTCAGGCGAAAAGACTTTTTAAATATCTGGTAACCCAAGGTTATAAATGCATCCTGACACAGGAACCGGGCGGGACGGGAATTTCAAAAAAAATACGGGAAATCTTACTTGATAAAGAGAATAAAAAGTTGACCCCTATTGCAGAACTTTTTCTTTATCTCGCAGATAGGGCGCAACATACGGAAGAAGTTGTATTGCCGGCACTTAAAAGTAATAAAATAGTAATTACGGATAGGTCTATAGATTCGACTATTGCATATCAGGGAGGCGGGCGGGAAATTTCAGTGGAGACAATTAAAACTCTCAATCACTTCGTAACTAAAGGAATTACGCCAAATATAACCATACTTCTTGATATAGAGCCCGAAAAAGGACTTGCACGAATAAAAAACAAAGATAGAATGGAACTTGAAAAAATAAAATTTTATAAAAAAGTCAGGGAAGTTTATATTAATATTGCCAAAAAGGAACCGAAAAGAGTAAAAACTATAAACGGAAACTTAAAAATAGAAGAAATAGAATTGGAAATAAGAAAATTCATACAGAACCAGTTATCCCTCCAAACAGAAGGCGGGCAGGCAAAATGATAAAAATAAAACGGATACTTGCACAGGGATTATATAAGCTTGTTGGTATCCAAATATGCTGTATAGGAATCTCTAATCCACCAGAGGCGGAAAGAGCTTCTTATAAAATCCAAAACCTGTCTACCAACAGGCAGGTAGGAGAAACAAAATGAAGAAAAAACTATTCATTGCATTAATAATCAGCGGAACATTAGGAGCTTTTTCCTTATGGGCATTGCCGCAAACAGGGAATTTATTGCAATTACTAAGAACCTTCACACAGGTTTTGAAATTAGTAGAGGAGAACTACGTTCAGCAAGTAAAAACCGATGATTTGTTTCAAAATGCAATTAAAGGAATGTTATCAAAATTAGACCCGCATTCTAATTACTTAGACCCAAAACTTTACAAGGAATTGAAAATTCATTCTGAAGGTAAATATGGAGGATTGGGATTCCAGTTCGGCATAATAAAAAATCATCCGACGATTATTTCCCCAATGGAAGGGACACCTGCATATAGAGCAGGTTTACAAGCAGGGGATGTAATAACAAAAATAGATGGTATCTCCACTAAGGGTATGGGAGATGATGAGTCAATGAGCAAAATGCGCGGAAAACCCGGAACAAAAGTAACTCTCACGATAGCAAGAGAAAACGCAGGCGCTCCTTTTGACCTGACAATTACAAGAGATTTTATAAAGATAAAAAATATTCCTTATGCCGGACTTATTGGAACTGATATAGGATACATACGTTTATTAAGTTTTTCCGAAAATGTAGGGGAAGATGTAAGAAAAGCTATTGATTCATTAGTCTCAGTTGGAGCTAAGAAATTTATCCTGGATTTAAGACTTAATCCGGGCGGACTTCTTGATGAAGCAGTTAAAGTGTCCGAGAATTTCCTCCCCCAAGGGAAACTTATTGTATCCACTAAAGGAAGAAATCCTCAAATGAACCGTGATTATTATAGTACAAAACCATCAAAAATCACGGGACACCCGTTGGTTATTCTTGTAGATAAAGGGTCTGCTTCTGCATCAGAAATCGTAGCAGGCGCCATACAAGACCAGGACGCAGGACTTATCGCCGGGGATACGACTTTTGGGAAAGGTTCGGTTCAGACAGTTGTACAAATTGTACAACAGACAGACACAGGTGCCATAAAATTAACTACTGCAAGATATTATACTCCTTGTGGAAAATGCATTGATATGGCAGATACTTCAGAATTTATTATACGAAATCCTACTCTTGGTAAAAAATATACTACCTTAGGTTCACTTGCAAGAGAATTAACATCATCGGGAGCAATAATCCCTGATTTAGTGTTAAAAGAACCACCTACTGTTGCTCCACTTATTATAAAAATATATAAAGAGAACTTAATTTTCCAGCAATTTGCCTTAAAATATACCAAATCACATCCAAAACTTACAGAAGACTTTAAAATTGATGATGTTGCTTTAGCAGAATTTCAAACATATATAAAAACTAAGGACATAAAGTTTACCGATGCTGAATTTGATTCCGCAAAACCTGATTTACAAAAACTACTAAGACAGATGATTGCGACTGAAAAATGGGGAACAAGAGGCGGATATTATGTATCTTTACAACAAGATATTTGGGTTAAAGATATCTGTGAACTTCTGAATAAATCAGATTCACAAACAGAATTATTTAAAATCGGAGGGGTAAAATGAAATTACAGAATGTAGTTCACTCGCAGCAATTTGATATTAAAACACTGGATGAATTATTTGCTATGGCAAGAGAAATGGAAATAATAGCAAAGAATGGAAGCAATTTATTAACCGGTAAAATAATGGGAACGTTATTTTATGAACCAAGCACCAGAACAAGAATGTCTTTTGAATCGGCAATGTTAAAACTCGGCGGGAATGTAATATCAACGGAAAATGCCAAGGAGTTTTCATCCGCGACTAAAGGCGAAACAGTTGAAGACACAATTAGAGTAATGGAAGGGTACGTAGATGTAATTGTAATGAGACATTATCGTGAAGGCTCGGCAGAAAGAGCGGCGCAAACAACTCATATCCCCTTTATAAATGCCGGCGATGGCACGGGACAACATCCAACTCAGGCATTACTTGACTTATATACAATACAAAAAGAACTTGGTAAAATAAATGGCATATCTATAGCTATGGTAGGCGACCTTGCGCACGGAAGAACCGTTCGTTCACTCGCATATCTTTTAGCAAAATACAAGGGAATTAAAATCTATTTCGTTGCTCCTAAAAGCGTAAAAATGAACCAGGACATAAAAATGTATCTTAAGAAACATAAAATAGAATTTATAGAAGAAGATTCATTAAAAATAGTAGCACCAAAAGTTGATGTAATATACCAGACACGAATACAAAGAGAAAGGTTTGTAGAAAAAGAGAACCTTGAGGAATACGAAGAAGCTCACGGGAAATACATAATTGATAACTCCATTCTGGATATTATGAAATCAAATTCTATAATTATGCATCCGCTTCCAAGAGCAGGTGAAATAAGGAAAGAAGTAGATTCCGACCCACGCGCCGCATATTTTAGACAGGCACAAAACGGGCTATATCTTAGAATGGCACTGCTGAAAGCATTACTCGTAGGATAAATTTAATATATTACACTTGTTTTTAACTTATCTATAAAAAACTCTTACCTAAAATAATGCCTATAAATTACATCCGGGAAACAATTAAACTTGCAAAACTTGGAGGAAAAACTTCCCCTAACCCTATGGTAGGCGCTATTATAGTAAAAAATGGTAAAATAATCGGAAAAGGGTATCATAAAGGGAAGGGAACTCTCCACGCGGAAGTAGTTGCTATCCGTAGTGCAAAATCAAGCCTTAAGGGGGCTGTATTATATGTAAATTTAGAGCCCTGCTGTCACTGGGGAACCACTCCGCCCTGCACAAAAGCTATAATAAAAGCAGGAATTAAAGAGGTTCATACCTCCATAATTGACCCTGCTAAATGGGTAAATGGAAAAGGAGTTAGGGAACTAAAACGGGCAGGAATAAAAGTAATTATCGGTGAATGTGCAAAAGAAGCAGAAAAATTAAATGAAACTTACTTAAAATATATGCGAACGGGATTGCCCTTCGTTATAATGAAAGCCGCAATAACTCTGGATGGTAAAATCGCAGGGGCTACAAAAAATAAGGAATGGATAAGTAATCCAAAAACAAGAGTGTTTGTCCACAAACTAAGAGCTAACGTAGATGCCATTTTAGTAGGCAGTACTACTATAAATTATGATAACCCGGAACTTACCGTAAGATTGGTCAAAGGGAAGAATCCCAAAAAAATTATTCTCTCTTCTGACTTGTCTATACCACGAAATGCAAAAATATTGGGAGATAACTGCACAATAGCTACCACAAATAAGAACAAATCTATCCCGGGCACAGAAATATGGAGATTCCCGGGAAGTAAAGTAGATTTACTCGCTTTATTGCAAAAAACAGCCGAAAATAATATCCAGAGTATACTTATAGAAGGCGGGAAAGAAGTATTTACCCAGGCGATATCCGGTAAAATAGTAGATAAAGTGTATTTTATTATTGCGCCAAAACTCATTGGTATGGGAGTCCCGGTTATAGGGGATCTCGGAATAAAACAGATCAAAGACAGTATACACTTGAACTCTATAAGATTCAGAACATTTGATGACAATATAGTCCTTGAAGGCTATATATAATAGATAATATCATCTTTTCCCCTTGACAAAATCACAATCTTAGGACACATTTATAGATGGGTAGTATAAAAAAACTATAGAAGTTTTAGGGGGGAAAATGGGATCATATAAGTGTATATTATTTTTGTTAATCTTTCTTTCATCACTATTCACAGCAACAATCAATGCAAGAGTGGTAACTTTTACAAGAGTAACCGTAGGAAGCGGATTGAATGTTCCTCATGGCGATTGGGCTGGGAACATAGATGGCACAAGCCCTAAATACGAGCTTGATATTTTTGCAACAGTTGCCGGGAGTAAGACGGCAGTTTGGTATGCAAATACTAATAAGGGAGCAACATGGTCAGCAAGTAATCTTATACAGACTTCTTCTTTTTATAACTACGAAATAGCAGGAATTGACCTTAATAAAAATGGGATTATAGATGCCGTGTCAACAGATGACGATGTAAGTGCTACAGGGTTATCATATCTTTTTCTTCACACGAATACCGGAGGAGGAACTTTTACAACAACAGACATTAACAGTAGCGGAATGAGCGGATTATTCAGGCAAATGAGATTTGGAGACATGGAAGGAGACGGAGACATAGATATAATAGTGACAGTCAACACTAACAGATTTTATACTACTCAGACAGGTGTTGGTATATATTGGTATGAAAATACGGGAAATTTGAATTTCACAGCTCATTTTATAGGGTTTTGTAATGCATGGAAAATAGATTGTTTTGATAATGATGTGCCAAAAGATGGACATCTTGATATAGTAATAACCGAATGCTATCACGGGAACCTTGATATAACGGCAAACTGCAAATTGATTTTATATAAGAATAATGGGAGTGAAGGTTTTAGTGCGTATGTAATAGACAATACGCTAGGTCCCCCCAATGCGGCATCTAGTAGTGGTGGAGCAGGAGTAAGATGTGCAGATTTTGATACGGATGGACTAATAGATATCGTTTCAGGAAATGCATCAACGGGAGTTTTTTACTGGTATAAAAATACCGGAGGGAATAACTTTCAAAGATATACAATAGATGCAAATTGCCCTGCTATTGATGGTATTGACGTTGGAGATTTTGAACCGGACGGTGATATGGATGTAGTGGTTGCAGGACGAAACTTTTGGTTTCGATGGTATGAAAATGATGGAAGTGGTAATTTTACAAGTCACACTATTTCCACCGACTATCAATTATTTGACCTCCCTTATGTGTCTTATTTTGATGGGGATAGTTGTCCTGACATAGTTTTAACAGAATCTTCTTCCAGTGGAAATATATTTGCTTACCTTAATCCATGTCCCGGAGGGAACGTAGAGGAGACAGAGTCTAAAAATGAAAACTACTTAACTTTTCCATCCGTTGTAAAAGGCTCTTCTATAAAAATAACATTTCAGATAAAAAACGAGACAGATGTCGAGATTGAGATAACAGATATTACAGGTAGTGTTAAAGATATAATTTTGAAAAGAAATAATTGCACCTCAGGGATTTACGAAGCTTTATGGAATACCGGCAAGAAACCTGCCGGGATATACTTTGTAACATTAAAAACAGGAAATAATTCTGTAATAACAAAGAAAATTACATACATCAAGTAATTTTCTACTTTTGTAATTTTCTTTATATTAATATAGAATTTAGTAATTGGTTACAGATATTGTTTTGCTGTTTCTTCGACATTTAGAACTCTTAGCGCGCCTTGAGCAAGAGCAAGCATCTCATTTTCTCCCGGAAGAACAAGCGCAGGAGCTATAAATTCTGTTCGCTCTTTTATCAAATCAACCAATAACTTATAATTTGCAGCAGAACCCGTAAGAACTATTCCATCAACTTTTCCTTTAAGAACTGTTGCCATTGCACCTATTTCTTTTGCTATTTGATACGCCATTGCTTCAATATAAAATTTTGCCTTTTCGTCGCCATTAGCTATTCTATCTCTCACTTCTTCTATACTATTTGTACCCAGATGAGCAGTAATTCCGCCATTTCCTACAAGTCTTTTTTTAATCCATTTTTCGTCATATTTCCCCGAAAAACAAAGTTTAACTAATTGTGTTACGGGCAAACTACCGCTGCGTTCAGGTGAAAAAGGTCCGCCTTCATTTGCATTATTCGCATCTATTATTTTCCCAGATTTTAATGGACATATAGATATTCCTCCACCTAAATGCGCTACTATAAGATTAATAGCGTCCAAAGATTTACCAAGTTGTGAAGCCGCCTTTCTTGCCATCGCTTTTATGTTTAATGTATGTTGCAATGCAACCCGTGTAACTTCAGGAATACCGGCAACTCTTGCAAGAGGTTCAAATTCATCTACTGAAACAGGGTCAACGGTAAAAGCAGGAACATTGAATTTATTAGCTACTTTCGAAGCTAATAATGGACCTATATTTGATATATGTTCGGCAAGAACTCTGCCTTCTTTGACATCATTTAACATAGTCTCATTTACGGTATATGTTCCGCTTACAATTGGTTTAAATGGGCCTCCTCTTCCGACGGCCGCATCTATTTTCTTTACATCCCATTTATTGAGAAGGTCTTCTATTATTTTGAATCTAAACCCAAGTTGTTCTAAAGAATTTTTGTATTGTTTAAGTTCTTCCTGAGAATGAGATAATTTTTCTCTTTTAACTTCCTTTTCGTCTTCAAACAAAGAACATACCGTAGATGTAGACCCGGGATTTATCACAAAAAGTGTCTTCATTATTCCCCCTTTAATTAAAATTGTTTTTTTAATCTCAAAGTTATAATATTCTCATTATAGCTATATGTACTATCATACTCATTAGCATTATTCATAATCTTATATTCCAGTATAATAAACTTATAAAATTCCATTCTCATATCCGCTGTCCAATTAAATGAAGTTGAGGAATTATTTTTTCCATAACCCGTTTTGAGAGAAAACTTGTTTTTAATAAGTTCGTATTCTGCATCAGCCCTGAATGAATTCCCGCTGCTTGTTATTCCGTAACTACTTGAAATATAGCCTCCGGGGAGTGCAAACCTTATGCCACCACTGGTAGCTGACATTCCAAAAGTATTTGAATAAATAATATAAGGAGTAAATTGTCCAAAAGTATAATTTAGATAGTTATAAAGCATATATTCCGTTGAATCGCTTATTTTGTATATTTCATAATTACCGTTCAAATACAGGTTTTTATACCGTATAGAAAATTCGTCAAGAGCACCATTTTTACCGGCATCGAGATAAGGATTTCCAATTATAAAATAAGACGTATCTATATTGTTATAAGTCAATTTATTATCAATAAAACCTGTTGTTAATTCTATTCCGGCGTTATAAGCATATCCTTCTTTTAATGCTAAATCCGGATATTGAGAACTACTTTTGCTAAATTCAATTATCCCAATTAATTGCTCTAAAAATGGATATTTAATTTCTCCTGTAAGAAAGTTGTTTTCTAAGGGTGGTTCATACATTAACCTATTTAAAGAAGTATCCGATAAAGTTGTCAAAACAGTTGAGTCATCCAATCCATAGTAATAACTCAGCCCCAAATCGGCGTTTAAGATTTTTCTGTTTATTTTCCCGCCGAATATATATCTTGCATAAGTAAGATAATTTGTATCCGATTTTTCCACCTGCGCACAAAGTAAATCAATATTCATAAATTTAGAGTTTGTGGTCAAATTAAGCCCGCGTGGCAATATTCCATATAATGTAAGCATTGATGAAGTAGTATAAATATCCCCTACCGATAATTTACCAATGGGGTATTCCATCTCAAAATTAAAATTATACCCTTCGTCCATATTAAACCAGAAAGAAAAAGGGAAATACAATGAGCCATTTATATAAGTATCAAATAAAGGATGTGTTCCGGGTTCATAAGGCAAAGAAACAGTCAATGAATCATTACTTGAATCTTTACTTGTTGTATATCTTACCCCTGCTGATGCATATCCGTGAGCAGATATTTTAGAAGTTATGTTAAAAGAAAAAGTAGTTTCGGTTATATCTTTTATTTTTACTTTCAATTGATGTTCTCCCAGACTTAAGTTAGCTATAGGGGTATAATATATAGAAAAAGAAGTGTTTTCGCAATTTGAAGTAATATTAATATTATCAAGGAATACGGTTATATCTTTAGGATTAACCTCGTTGCTAAATACAATAACAATATCCGGTTTTTTGGTAGTAATAGAGCCGTACGGTTCAGGGCTGACAAGCTCAATCAAATTATCTCTTGTTATAATAGAAACTTTATATTCGGGGGATTTGATAATTTTATTATCTTTAGTTTTAACCACTATACAATACTTTATCGCCGGGGATTCAACAAATTCATCAGGAATAGTAGCAGATAGACGAGTTTGTTCTTTTTGCATATACACCGTCTTCTCATCTATTAAAATATATGCCATTGCGACTTCTTCGGAAACATCTGCATAAATTTGCAAGGGAGCATCAATAAAAACATTATTTGGCGGGATATGCGTAATCTGAACATTTAATAATGAAAGTAATAGTATATGCATTTTATTTGTAGAACCTGTTGTTTTAATTAAAGGTTATCAGTTTAGCGGCAATTTTACTTCAGTCAAGTCTAAAATATTATGTAAATAAAAAAGGCATTGTCCGCGCTAAGCGAACAATGCCTTTTAATTAAAATTCTACTTTATTGAATAATTTCTACATCTGCCACATCATGACTAAAACCATATCCCGGTTTTATGTCAACTATTACTCTACATTTACATGGCGTATTCCCTGCAGTAAATAATCCGTTTTGTGTAATATTTCCGGCTTGTACCTGGGATTCTACTCTCCACATCAAAGGAATATTCGGCACCTCGTTATTATTAGCATCCACTACTTTTGCATCAAACTGTTGAGTAGCACCTGTTTTAACTTTTACAAGTTTAGGGTCTATTTTAACGGCATATGAATTAGTTGCTCCCTGAACCACAATATTTGCCACACCTTTACCCATACCAAACTGCGGTGGAACAAGCGCAACTATTATACCTTTACCGGGATTTTTACCTGCCGTAAATAATCCGTCTCTTGTAATTGTTCCAAGAGTATTCGGTCCGACTTCCCATATTAAAGGGATGTTCTGAACATTTCCTTTCAGGTCTGTCACTACAGCTTTGAATTGAATTTGTTCACCCGGTTTTACATTGGCATCACGAGGCTCTATTTTAACTATCAATTGCATATTCTTTGCAATAAGAACCTCTGCGCGGTCTAAACCCATACCAAATTCAGGCGGAACAATAGCTAAGACTTCACATTTCCCAATTTCAGGACCTGCCGTAAATAATCCGTCCGCATTTATAGTCCCTGCTTTTTCCGGTTTAACTTCCCATTTTATAGGGACTTGTACTAAATTACCATTTATATCATAAACTTCGGCATTGAATTGAATGGTTCCCATTGGTTCTATCGAGCTGAATTTAGGATATATTTTAACTTTTACTTTTTCAGGTTTACCAATGATAATCCCTGCGCGGTCACCACCCAACATATCTCCTGCTTTTACTACAACAGCAATAAATCCTTTGCCTTTCTTTTCTCCTGCAGTAAACACTCCATCCGATGTGATAGTGCCAAGATTTTCCGGTATAACTTTCCATACTGCTTTCGCAGTAATTGAATCATTATGCGGTCCCATTATTTCATATTCAAATCTCATTGTTTCCTGCGGTTTAAGTATTGCATGAGGCGGTTTTATTTTAACCGGCAAATATTTACCGGGTTCACCTACCATTACAGTAGCTTCTCCAATACCTTCAAGAGCGCCTGCTTTCACAAGAGCTATAATTTTAGCTTTTCCATTCTCATCCCCTGTAAAGATACCATCCTGTGAGAGTTTCCCCATATGAGGCGGGGCTAATTTCCATAGAGTCTTAAATACTTCCACCGTTTTTCCATTATTATCCAATACTTCTACTTTAAATTGCACCGGGTCGCCTATTTTTGCAAAAGTGCGAGCAGGTATTACCCTGACTTTCAATTCCCGTTTTCCGGCTTCGCGACTAATTTTTATAAGTGAATGTCCTATACCTTTTCCGACTGCTGTTTCCACTAATGCACGAACTATTCCTTTCCCTTCTTTTCCACTTGCAAAAAATAAACCATTTGGGCCAATTTTTCCTAAATGATTTGGTTTTACATCCCATTTAATTCTTGCTTCCACCGGATTCCCCATAGAATCAGTTACTTCTGCCTTGAACTGAACTACATCTTTAGGATGTATTATAGCAGGATTTGGAAGCACTTTAACTGTTATTGCCGCTTGTAATGCCATTGGCAGAACAAGAGCAATTATTCCGAAAAAGCGTTTCATATTATACCCCCTTCTTTCTAAATTTGTTCTCTTACTAAATTCAGAGAAACTTTTATTTTCTTGTCTTTCTTTCATCGATTTTACCTCCTTTGCTAAATTAGATATAAATCATATCAAAAAAGTTCCCAAAAAATTTATAATTCACTCTCTTTCCCATCAGGAACTACGTAAAATACTTGTTCTTTTTCTTTCACTACCTTGTTATTTTTGTCTATTAGTTGAATTTTCATTTTATAATACCCTTCTTTCATATTCTTGTCCGATGTGTATATTATCTGGTCAGATTCTTTTTCACGAGCAACGATTTCATCATTTATTAGTATTTGCGCTTCCTGTGATTTAGGTTTATTATAAAACGCAGCGCTTATTGTTACATCATTGTCGGGAACTATGGAATTGACATCAGGAGACACAATATAGATATCCGGTTTGCCCGTTTTTAAGTGCTGAAAAGATAATACTGCAAAAAATATTACGCACATTGCACCTACTGTTATGGGAATTAATTTAGCAAATGAGAATCTTTTAGATTTTTCCCGTTCAATCCTCGCCCATAATTTAGCTTCAAAATAAGGCGGCAGGTCTACTTTTGTAACGTTCTCTTTGAGCAGTTTATTGAACTTTTTCGCATTCTCAAGTTCAGCCTGACAATCCTTACATTCATTTATATGAGTTTCGAGAACGTTTTGTTCTTCCGCAGACAACTCATTATCCACAAAAGCCTGAATAAGTAATTTAATATTATCACAATTTTTCATAAATTCCCCCTTTTAATGCGATGTGGATAATCCCCTATCGCGCAAATTTAACTTCTTTTCCAGCATTTCTTTACCTCTTGCAAGTCTTGACCGGATAGTCCCAACCGGGACGCCTATTGTGCTGGCGATTTCTTCATAAGGCATATCATTATAATATTTCAAAACTATAGGTTCACGATATTCTACGGGTAAAGTTGAAATTAATTTTTGTATTCTAAGTTTATTTTCAACATCAGGGACTGCTTCTTTTATAATTTCTGCGTTTAAGGGGAGTAAAGATGTTTTATTCTTATTGAAATGTTTATAACACTCATTTTTTGCAATTCTGTATAACCATGTGTATATATTTGAATCTCCTCTAAACTTACCAAAATTTTTATACGCAAGGAACAGGGTTTCCTGAGTTATATCGGACGCGTCGTCATAATTGCCGGTAAATCCAAATACCATATTAAATAGCTTATCCGAATACATAGTTACCACCTCTTCAAATTGCATTTCTATCCTTTAGATATGTTATAATGACAAAAAGTTCCAATAAAATTTATATTTATTAATTAATCTATTATTTATGGGTAAATTTGTCAATTTTATTCTAAAAGCAATTACATAAAGCCTATCAGTCTAGAATCTATTCTTAAGTATAGGATACTAGCGGAAAACAATTGTCCCTTGACAAAACATCGTTTAAAATTAACATCAATGTATAAAAAAGGAAAAGTAATTTTTACTGTTGAGGCATTGTATGGAAAAAATATTATCAAGTTTCCCTTTGCTTATTATTTGCACAATTCTTACGGTCACAGCCGGAGTGTTTCTTCTTTATCTTTTATTATTTAAGGTAGAAAAGGAATCAAAAAGCGAAAAGGCGGTTGGTTATTTCTTTGGAATTTCTTTTGTAGCTACTTTAATTATCCCGCCTCTTTTATCCGGCAATAAAAGTGAAATATTAAAAACATTACTTTTAATAGGGATAATGACTGTATTAGGCGTAATTGAAACTTATGCGAGCAAAAAATGGCGTATAAATCCGTTATTTACAAATATTTTATGGCTGTGGGTATTCTGGTATGCTTCTTATTTTATTACAGGTGTCCGGGATGATTCACTGAATATGCTAGTATTCTTCTCATTATTTTTTATATTGAATTTTGTTATAAAAAAACTATTATCCAAGTATAAGGAAAAATTAAGATTAACGAAATTACATAAAATCCTTATTGTAATAGCTTATCTCTGTTTGATATTCACAATTTTTAAAATACTCTACGGTCCCTACAACAGAGAATCAGTTAGTTTTTAATTTCGCACGCAGTCCTTATTTAAGATATTACTTGACTTTTATAGGACTACTATTATAAACTCCAATCTTATGCTTTATAAAGATACCGTAATATTGCCGCGCACTGCATTTCCTATGCGTGCGAATCTTGTCCAGAAGGAAGTAGATATCCTTAAAAATTGGGCAGATACCAGTTTATATAAACTCATACAAGACAACAGGGCTAATGCACCTGAGTATATATTTCATGATGGTCCACCTTATGCTAACGAACACGCGCACTTAGGGACAGCATTTAACCGTGTACTTAAGGATATGGTTATCAGGTATAAAATTCTGGCGGGTTATAAAGTCCATTTTATACCGGGTTGGGATTGCCACGGAATGCCAATTGAACACGCTGTTATCAAAAAGAAAGGGGCTAAAAGTTTTTCTACCAAAAACCAGCTCAGACAAGAATGTAAGAAATATGCGGAAGAGTCCGTTGATATACAACGACAGGAATTCAAGAGATTAGGAACTTTTGCAGACTGGGACAATCCATATATTACTATGTCCAAAGAATACGAGGCAAAGGTTCTGGAAGTATTTAAAATAATGGTTTCCAAAGGATACATATACCGAGCAAAACGTCCCGTTCACTGGTGTACAAGATGCAGAACTGCACTTGCCGAAGCAGAGCTTGACTATAAAGATTTCACTTCGCCATCCGTTTACGTTAAGTTTCCAATACAGAGACAGACAGGAATGTCTGTCCTACCAAACGAAAACGTGTCCTTTTTAATATGGACTACTACGCCATGGACACTCCCGGCAAACGTCGCTTGTGCAATAAACTCGGGATTCAAATACAATTTTGTTAAAACCGAAAAAGAAACTCTTATAATAGCAGATTCTCTATTGCCTACGGTTTTGGAAAAACTAAAAATAAAGGACTATACGGTTGAAAAAACCGTTTTGGGAAAAGAACTTGGGGGCATAGAATATAAGCATCCATTCCTTGACAGAACAGGAAAAATTATACTATCCAGTTTTGTGACTTCCGAATCCGGGACGGGCTGCGTTCATATAGCTCCAGGACACGGATACGAAGATTATCTGGCAAGCATTACATATAATTTGCCAATTTTGTCTCCGGTTGATGAAAAAGGTTGTTTTACCGAAGAAGTTCCTGAATTACAGGGGAAAAACATATTTGACGCGGATAAAGATATTATAGAAATACTGACAAATAACGGAACTCTTATGTACAAAGAGGATTTTCAACACTCCTATCCTCATTGCTGGAGATGTAAAACTCCACTCATATTCAGGGCTACGCCACAATGGTTCTTAAATATGGAACATAATAATTTGAGAACACGTTGTGTTGAAGAGATTGAAAAGGTCAAATGGATGCCAGAATGGAGTAAAAAGAGAATTACAAATAACATTATGCAAAGACCTGACTGGTGTTTATCAAGGCAAAGGAGCTGGGGAATTCCTATCCCAGCTTTATATTGTAAAGCTTGCGGAGAAGCAATATTAACAACGGAAATAATAGAAAAGGCAATCCAGCTTGTTAAGATAAATGGCACGGATATCTGGTTTGATGAAAATACAAAAATAGATGCAGTATGTCCAAAATGCGGGAATAAAGAATTCAAAAAAGAAGAAGATATTTTTGATGTATGGATTGATTCTTCTTCCAGTTACTACGCAGTGGTAAAAGAGAAACTAAAATTCCCTGCCAATCTTTATTGTGAAGCAGTTGACCAACACAGGTGTTGGTTCCAGCATTCATTGATTCTGTCAATGGTTACAGAGGAAGAGAGTTGTTTTAAATCGGTTTTAACTCATGGGCTGATACTTGATAAAGAAGGGAAGAAAATGTCAAAATCACAAGGGAACGTCGTCCAGCCTATGGAAGTTATTAAAAAATACGGAGCAGATATAGTAAGGTTATACCTTTCGGGGTTGGATTACACCTGTGATATTATGTTCAGCACGGATGGGTTAGAAACTGCTACAACAGCTTACAGGAAAATCAGAAATACATTTAAGTTTTTACTCGGTAATTTATATGATTACAAAGAAGCATTATCTTATGAAAAATTATGGGAAGTAGATAAATTAATGTTACATAAACTTGCAGTTCTTATAGAGAACGTAACAAAAGCTTATGAAGAATTTGAATTTTATAAAGTTTATCATTTAATACATAACTATTGTGTTATGGAATTATCACAATTCTACTTTGATACGTTAAAAGACAGGTTATATACTCACGGCAAGTCATCCATTTCACGTCAGAGCGCACAGACGGTATTATCCGAGACATTAAGCGCTCTTGCAAGATTAGTTGCCCCAATATTGCCTTTTACTTCTGAAGAAGTCTGGGAATACTTCAATTCCGGGAGCATACACTTAGAAAAATTACCCATAGTTAAAGAAGAATGGAAAAATGAAAAACTTGCAAATGAGTATGCGGTAATAAGCGAAATAAGAGACGATGTCTTACTTGCATTAGAACAGGCAAGAGCAAATAAAATCATAGGCAGCGGCTTGGAAGCGACCGTAATTATTGATTCTAAGGATAAAAAATTATTATCTCTATTAAGAGATAAAATAGCTTTATTGCCTTCAATATTTATCGTTTCTGAAGTTATTGTTGACAGAGTAGAAAATATGGTTACGTTCAGAAAGTTAGATATTAAGGTTAATTTATGTGAATACGGTAAATGTGAACGATGCTGGATAAGAGAAAAAGAAGTAGGGAAAAATAATGAACATCCGACACTGTGTGTTAAATGCAGTAGAGTAATAAAGGAGGGGGACTATGAAAAAGAAATTGAAAAAAAAGAATCCACTGAAGGTTAAAAAAAACCTGTCTACCAGCAAGACCAATAAAGCAACACTTAAAATAAAGAAGACTAAATTACTGGCAAAAGTAAAAACAAAAAAAGTAAAAAATATTAAAAAACGGTCAAAACCTGCATTAATTAAAAAGTCAAAGTTGGTTTCAAAAATTAAAAAGGCTGTTAAATCCAAATCTATGATGGTAAAATCTAAAGCAAAGAAATCCAAGATCGTAAAAAAAATTAGTCCAAAAACAACTAAAATAAAAAAAACTGCCGTTAAGATTACGGTAAAAAAAGCGACAAAACCTGTCTTACTTAAAAAGGCTCCTTCAAAAACAAAGCTAAAATTACTCAAGCCCCCACTGAAAGTGAAACCAACTTCATCAAAAATACAAAAGGAAATAATTTCCAAAGACAAAAAGGCTCTGACGCCATCCAAAATGCCTACCGTTAAAAAAGTAAAAAAAAGTCCTGTCAAGGTATTTGATGAAAAAGAATTACAATATATCAGAAACATACTTTTAAAGAGAAAAACTGACCTTGAAAGTAGGCTAACGAAATTAGAAGAAAAATTCAGACATACTCAACAGGAAGATTCCGGAGATGCGTCAAGTCATCCATTACATATAGGGGATATTGCAAGCGACACAGAAACAAAGGAACAAAATTCTTATATGATAAGTTCTATTGTAAAAGAATTACGAAAAATTCACGGGGCTTTAGACAGATTAGCCTCGGGAAACTACGGCATATGTGAAGCTTGCGGAGAATCAATAGACGTCAATAGGCTTAGGGCAATTCCTTATGCAGAATTTTGTATAAAATGTGGAGAAAAATCACAATTGTTTTAGCTATAGTAGTTGCAGACCAGCTAACAAAATTTTTAGTAGCAAAAAACCTCATTGAATATCAGTCGTTGCAAATAATAGGCAACTTTCTGCAATTCACACTTTTATATAATAAAAACGGAGTTTTTGGTTTAAATTTCAGTATTCCCTACATACCTTTTGTAATTATTGCAATTATTTTAATTATTCTTATGTTAAAAAGAATAGATATTAAATACAATTTACCTTTATTGTTAATCCTCAGCGGGGCTTTCGGAAATTTAATAGACCGAATTAGAGTAAAAGCAGTTATAGATTTTATTGATTTTGGCATAGGAAATGCGCGATTTTATGTATTTAATATTGCCGATTCAAGTATAAGTATTGGAATTGCATTATGGCTCCTTATAAGTTTTAAAGAAACTCTTAATTCAAAAAGAATCGCCAAAGAAAACACCGACATAAAATAATTCTACATTGAAAAGTTGTAAGATTTTTATTAGTCTCCTCAAAGGCTTGATAATAGATTTATGGATAAGAAATTATGTATTCTTAAAACCAACTTAAAAAAGTTTGGCAGTGTGTTAGTTGCTTATTCAGGAGGCGTAGACAGCACTTTGTTAGTAAAAGTTGCGAAAGATACTCTGCCTGCCGACAAAGTTTTGGCAGTTACGGGAAGTTCTGTATTTTATCCCGATTCGGAGATAGAATTTGCCAGGGAAACGGCAAAGAAGCTATCCGTTAAACACATAGTTATTAAAGGAAATCCGTTAAATAACCCAAAAATTTATTCTAACCCTAAAGACAGGTGTTACTGGTGCAAATCAGATTTATTTTCACAACTTGCACTCATTGCCAAAAAGAACAATCTAAGATATATTGTAGACGGCACAAATTTTGACGACATAAAAGATTTCAGACCAGGTATAAAAGCATGTGCAGAATATAACGTTCGTAGCCCATTGAAAGATGCAAAACTGAGCAAAAAAGGTATCCGTCTCCTTTCAAAACAGTATGGATTACCAACTTGGGACAAACCAGCTTTTCCATGTTTTGCAAGCAGATTCCCTTATGGGGATACGCTAACCAAACACAATCTTAAAATGGTAGAACTCGCAGAAAAATATCTTTTAGATTTAGGTCTAAAAGAAGTGCGGGTTAGACACCATAATAATATTGCAAGAATAGAATTAAGGGATAAAGACATTAAGTTATTCCTGGCCATTAACATTAGAAAACAGGTTGTAAAAAAACTAAAATCTCTTGGTTATACGTATGTAACTTTGGATATTGAAGGCTATCGAACCGGGAGTATGAACATATAACAAAGAAGACAGATAAAGGCATATCAAAAATTAAATATCAAACATTAAAATTAACAGATAAAAAAAACAGGACACAGATAAGTTCATATTAATCCCTCTTAGACTTCCGGGCAAAGATATACAACTTCAAAGGAGTAGGAAAAATTTTATCCACAAATAAACGCAGATTATAAGATTTTGAAAAACAAACAAAATAACTGCTCGCTGTCAGGCAATTTCTTTATACAACTGCATTGTTTTTTTAGCACAATTTTCCCAGGAAAAGACTTCTGCACGTTTTAATCCTTTATTAATAAGATTCTGCCTGAACTCGTTATTTTCGGTTATTTTTTTTATGTTTTGGATCATTCCTTTTACATCAGAAGGAGCAACCAACACACCCGCATCTCCAAGTATTTCCGGCAAAGAAGTCCTGTCAGAAGCAATAACAGGACATCCCGAAGCCATTGCTTCAAGAACAGGGAACCCTAACCCTTCGGCAAAACTCGGGAATACGAACACAGAGGCTAAATTATACAATAGTGTTAATTCTTGTTGAGACACTTCGCCGACAAAAATAATTTTTGGATTTGAATTCTTAATATTACCGGGATTGCCTGCGATAACAAGGTTAAAATCAGGCAAGAATTCTATTAATTTAAACAGCGTTTTTATATTTTTTTTATAGTCTCCAATATCCCCAACACCAAGGATAAAATTGTTCTTTATGTTATATTTATTTTTTATATGTTCCAGTTCCTGTTGAGAATTTATTAGTTTGAAAATACTTAAATCTACGCCACCGTGTACAGCCTCTAATTTTTTCTCCGAGATAGCAAATGTTTTAATTAAATCATTTTTAACATATGATGAAATAGAGATAACTCTTTGAGCCTTTTTTAATGCATGAATTTGCAATCTGTAATCTTTTGTATTTGAAATAAATTGAGACCATTTGTCCGGTAGCTTGTAAAAAGTTAAATCAAAAACGGTACCAATAGTTTTCTTAAATTGAAAAAATGGAAGAACGATTTCAGGCGTAGGTCCTATAGATAAAAGATTATGAAAAATATCAATATCACTTTTCAATGTAATAAATTGTTGATAAAAAATATTGAATTTTTTATGCCTGCGTAGTTTAATTAGTTTTTCGTTTTTTATAATATCCGGGATTTCGGAATTGTTGAAAATATAGAAAGAGAATTGAAAATCCGTATTTAGTTTAATGAGGTTTTTAATTAAATTATAATTGTATGTTCCAATACCTTTGTTTACAAAACCCGTTTGTAACACTCGTGCATCTATGCCAATTTTAATATCTTTTTTCATATTGCTATTTATCTTTAATAGAAATTAATGTTCTTGTCAATAAATGGATATTTTTTGTAGTTTACCTTGGTATGATTATCATAAAATGTCTTCTATGAAGCCAAAAGAATTGGCAGACACACAGGTCTGCCCCTACAAAAAAGGACAGGCAAAAATACCTGTCCTTTTTTGTAAATCTTTTCTTTCTAGTCTCTATCCATTTTCTTATCCATTTTTCCTTTACGCATCATCGGACACATTTCTTTTTTAAGGGACACCTTTTGTTCTTTCGTTAAAAGATTACTGACCGCCAACATAGTCCCAACTTTCTTCTTTTGTATTTCCGTTCGTATTTTTCCGATTTCATCTATCTTAGAATAAATCAAACCTTCGTTCGCGTTATCATCCATCAATTCCTTGAATTCAATGTTCTTAATTTCTAATTCTGTTTCCATTCTAAGAAGCTCCTTTTTTGCTTCAACATGAATTTTTTTCATCTTTATTTTCTGATCTTCCGTAAGATTTGGAATATCGGGCATACCCATTCCGCGTCTCATTCCGTTACAGCATTTAAAATCGCAATCTCCTTTGCGCATCTTCCCCATTTCACAGTTCGCCATTCTTCCCGTTTCGCAATTTTCCATTCTTTTTTCCACAATCACTTTTTTCCCCATCATCGGACAACCCATATCTTCATCTCTGTCTGATTTTTCAGCAAGAACAGGAACACTTAAGAATGCCATCAATACTATGGGAAAAATAACAGAAGTAAGTTTTTTTTGTATTTTCATTTTTCCCCCTATTTACTACAGCTTTTTATTTTTGCTATTTTTTCTTTAAGACCTTCAAGTTCGGCTTCAAGTTCTTTTTTGTAGTCTTCAAGCATAGCAATTTTTTCGCGTCTTGTCATAAATCTTCTTTGTGGAGCTCCGCCGCCACCACCACAACCGCAACCACATCCACCCTGATTAAATCCCATAAATCTTGGGCCACCGCCCATTTGACACATATTTCCGCCTTCTCTCATCATTTGTACCTCCTTTAAGGTATCTGTTTTTATTAATATCTTATTTCATCGGACAACACCGCATACTTTTTCTAGGACAATGTAATTTTTCTTCAAAACATTCACAAAACTTCTGGGATTGTTCCGGGGTTAAGTTTTTCATTATATCTCTCATATCATTTAATACATATGACTCCATCTGTATTTGCAGGTTAGCAATTTCTCTAATAAGACTGTCGGACTTTATGCTGTCGGATGGATTTCTTTTCAGCAGAGAAATAAGTTCTTTCCTTTTCATAATTAAAGTATCTCTCAAGGGAACAGTTGCTTGTCTGCTTTTCGTTTTTATATTTTCAATTTGCCCAATCTGTTCCTGACTAAGGTCAAGTTTTTCTCTTAAGGGATGTTGTCGCCATTGTTTATGTATTTTGGGCTTATTAGAGTGATAAACAACGGTTATCAGTGTGCCGACATTTACGCCCAGCGATAGTACAAGCAAGATTATTAAAATTTTTATTTTCATCGCTCTCCTTCTTCTGATAATAAATTAGCATAAGTATTGGTTAATGAGCTTTCCGGGAAATCATTGAGTATAGAACTTTCAACGGAAGTATAAATTTCCCGTTCTCCAACGGTTGAAGATTTTTGATATAATATATTCCCGATGCGATTGCCGGCAACAAAAGAGAAGAGAATAAGAGCCGTTGCTCCGATAGGGATAAGAGAATGCTTTATGCGGGCTATCCAGTCATTAATCCTTATCTCGACAGACATAGTTTCATTATCTTCAATCTTCTGTTTCAGCTCGGTAATGAAATAAGGTGACGGTTCAATCGGGAGAAAAGAATTGTTAAGCAATTCGGACAATTTGGTTAGTTCACTAACTTCTTTTTGACATAGCAAGCAATTTTTCAAGTGAGACTTGATGTTTTCCCTTTCCTGTTCTGACAGTTCCCCATCTAAGAAAGCAGATAGTTTTTCCGGATTGGTACATTCTTTTTTCATTGTGCTTAATTAGACAGCTAAAATTCAAAAAACTTGCGAAAAAACAATTAAATATCTGTTCTCTTATTAAAATATGGCAAGAGTACTTTTTTTAAGTTAGCTTTTGCTCTGAAAATCAATGACTCAACTGCAGGAATTGAAAGATTCATAATTTCGGAAATTTCCTGATAGGATTTATTATCAAATCTTGATAAAATAAGAACTATTTTGTATCTTTCAGGCAGTTTATTTACAGAATCCCTTACTATTCTATCCGTTTCGTTATTTTCATAACTCTTATATTCTTTTGAAGAATCGGTTATAATTTCACCTTTTTCTGAAAGTTCATCAAGGGATTGAATAGTATTATTAATTTTATTTTTATCTTTAAAATTAAGGCAGTAATTTACTACGACTCTATATATCCATGTGGAGACTTTGGATTTATATTTAAAGCTGTCTGCAGAATGCCAGATTTTAACAAATATATCCTGAGAAATATCTTCGGCTTCCGTACGATTTGTGGTATAACGATAAATTATGTTAAGAACGGAGTATTTATACTTTTCTACAAGAATTTCAAAAGCAGATTCATCTTTACTTGCAACAGCTTTTAGCAATTCTTCATCAGATTTATTTTTTAACAAATTTTCCATTTTTGGGATGACAGAATTATTTATTTTATTTGTTAAAAAGATTTTTGTCAACGAGTAAGAAAAGAAAGAAGTAAAGGGCACCCTTCCGTAAAAATTTCAGTCTTGACAAGAGTAATTTTCAATATATCATTTTCGCTTAATGAAATCAACGAAAATAAGAGAGCAAAAAGCAAAAGACCTTTTGAAAGAGTATAAGTATTCCGAGGCACTTCAAGAGTACCAGGTTCTTATCCAGGATGAACCCAACAATCCCAATTTCTATAATATTATCGGAGATATTTATAAAATGATGAAATTAACAGATGATGCGATAAATTCCTATAAAAAAGCAAGGGAGATTTATACAAAAGATTTTTTATATAATAACGCTGTCGCAATATCCAAAAAGATTTTAAGGATAAATCCCGATGCCGAAGAAACATATTACATTCTTGGAATTCTTTATTCTCAACTTAAATTAAAAAGTGAAGCCATCGAAAACTTTGTTGACTATGCAAACCGTATGCGTAAAAGAAACAACCTTGAAGAAGTAATCAAAACTTACGAATATATAAATGAAAAATTTCCTAATAGTGAACCCGTTATAAATGAATTAAAAGAATTATATCTCAGGGAAGGCATAGAGCAGGCCAAAAACTTCGGTCCATTTCAATGTGAAGCAGCCTCATCTTTACCAGACAGTAGCATAAAAACAGAAAATATAGAAAGTCCTATATTGGAGAATTATCTAAGTAATGCAATTAAGCTGGTTAAAGGAGAAATTTCTAAAGAAGATATAAAAATCCCGGAGGAAATCACTAAAAATTCTACTGCTGATATATCTACAATAGAAACGAGTATTAAAATTGAACCTGTCCGGAAGTCAATAGATAGCCTTACCCAACTTTATGACCGTGACGCGCTTATGGAATTTTGTGAGGAAGAGATATTAAATGCCGAACAAGAGAATCGCACATTTGGAGTTATTTTTCTTGATATTGCCCATTTCCGCACAATAAATGAAAAGTTTGGAGAACCTCTTGGCGATAAGATACTATGCCAGATGGCAAATTTACTAAAAGGGAATTTAGCAGAGAAAGAAACTCTATTCCGCTACAACGGAGATGCTTTTACCATACTTTCTCCAAGTTTAGCAGAAAAAGACAAAGAAGAAAAACAAGAAAATCTTAAAAATCTCGTAGAGAAATTTGATTTCGAATCTAAAGTCCCTATAAGCATAAAAACAGAAGTCTCACTGTATCCCACAGATGCTGCCAATTCCAGAACATTATTAGAGCAAGGATATAGCAAGATCAGCATTAAGAAACGTAGTTCCATTAGCTGTTCGCAACTCATCGGACAGGAAAAAGCGCTTGAAGATTTACAAAAGGCTTTCACCGGTGGGGAGAAGGTGGTTTTTATTTCAGGCGCAGCCGGCATAGGAAAAACGAGAATTTTAAGTGAATTTTCAGATCGATTAAAATTCAAAGGATACCAGACATTTATTACACATTGCAACACTCCTGTCTCACCTTATGCGCCATTTAAACAATTTTTCAGACAATATATAGAAAAGAATGAAACACTTTCGACAGAAATAACGGCTTTATTTGCCCAGATTAAATCTTTATTACCTTTCTGGGAGCAATATAAAAAAACAGATTTAGAATTTACCAACTATGATATATTTCTAGATTATTCTCCCATTTCTTTGAAATATGGCAACTCAATTTTATGTAATATCTGTGATGAAGAACGAATAGAGTTTTTTAATAAGATAGTTTCCACCCTCAGCACGATTTCCAATGAAGCTCCTGTTTTATTTATAATAGAAGATATTCAGGATGCAGATATGTCTACTTTTGAATTAATTTCTTATTTTGTTCAACATTCTCAAAATTTCAAGGGAATAATATGCTGTACTTCAGAGATACACATGACAGATAAAAACGAGATTGAAAAATGTTTTTCTAAGGTATGGAAAGAAATGCCGGAAATTCAAATTACTCCTTTATCCGAAAAAGATATGGATGCAATGATTTCCATAATTTTTTCACAATTTGTCCCCCCTTTTCCAATATTGGAAAAGGCCAAGGAGATATCAAAAGGGAACCCACTTCTCTTACAGGAAGCACTTAATAGTTTAATAAACGAAGAAACACCTTTTGAATCCGTAAAAGAAATATTTGAAAATAAAATAACCCAACTGGATAAGAATGAAGAAACTATATTATCGACTGCCGCTTTACTTGGGAACGAATTTGATGTAAATTTTTTAACTCTATTTACCGGTAAGAATGAGGGGTATCTTTCCCACATAATTGACAAAGGACTTGATCTTGGGCTCATTAAATTAGTTATTAACAATAAATATAGATTTACATATAATGAAATTTACAAACTTCTTAAAAGCAAGGTAGAAAACTCATCTGAATTGCACAGAAAGATAGGGGAATGGATAGAAATATACTACAGTGAAAAGATGGAAGAATTTTTATGGGACATCGCATATCATCTTGAATTATCCGATGATTCTTCGAAAGGAGCAAGTTATAACTTATGGGCAGGTGATGAAGCAAGGCTTATTTATGGTTATAATGATGCCGTGAAATATTATGAAAGGGTATTAAAATCAATAACCGATAAAAATGAAATCATTGCTCTTTATAATAATATTGTAATTACTTATTTCTTAATGAAAGATTATAAATCCTATGAAAAATTAATTTCCGAGCTGGATAAAAAATCCAAAAAAGAAAAAGAATGGGAAGCAATGACGACTTTCAACAAGGGACTATTTTGTATTATACGAGACAATAAAAATGATGCATTGTCTTATTTAGCCGAAGCAAATAATTTATACAGAGAAATAGACGATACTACTCTTTTAATAGAAAGTTGTCTAATACTTGGCGAATTACACAGGTCAAGAAGTGATTACGAGTGTGCATTAAAATATTTGGCGGAAGCATTTGAGCTATCCAAGAAATCACATAAAGACAAGTCAAAAGGCAGAAGTGTATTCCTTATGGGATGTATATTTCACGAGTTAAACAAAACAAAAGAAGCTTTTGAATGTTATTCGGAAGCAATTTCAATATTTAAAAACATTCATAGTAAACCATACTTATTAAAATCCATAATGAATGTATTAAATCTCCCGGGAGAATTCAGTTTATCGGTAAAAAAAGAGTACAAGACAATAGAAATATCTACTTGATAGTTTCCTACAACAAGCAAGTACCAGTTCATTGAAACCATATATAAAAAATTCAAGTAAGTCGGACGGTTGCTTTATATTTTTCTTTTGAAACTTATAGAGAGGAAAGTCCGGGCACCACAGAGCAGAACACCCTGCATCCCAGCATTTGTTGGGGGACAGGGGCGGTGAAAACCGACGGAAAGTGCAACAGAAACTATACCGTCCCGCAGCAATGCGAGACAAGGGTGAAACAGTGAGGTAAGAGCTCACTCGTTTTATCAGTAATGATAAAATGGGGTAAACCCTGTTCGGTGCAAGACCAATTAGAAAGCATGGATTGCTCGTCCTTTCTGTCTGGCAACAGGCAGGTATGCTTTCGGGTAGGTCGCTTAGATAAATAATCGTCAGTATGTGCAAACGTACTAACAGAACCCGGCTTATAGGCTTACTTGAGTTTTGAAAAAGAGGGGGGAAAATGCCTTTAGACGACATATTAATTTCACAAGCAATAATAGACAAATATGCAAAAAAATTAGTATCTGCATTGAACATAGATGTTGCTATCGCCGGCGCAGGACCTTCCGGCTTAGCCGCTGCATTTTATATTGCTAAAAAGAAGAAAAAGGTGGCAATTTTTGAACGGCACCTATCAATAGGCGGCGGTATGTGGGGCGGCGGAATGATGTTTAACGAAATTGTGGTGCAGGAAGAAGGGAAAAAAATATTAGATGAATTTGGAGTCCGGACGGAAAAATGGAAACAAGGATACTATACGGCAAGCTCCATAGAAACCGTGTGCAGTCTGGGAAATGCTGCTATGAAAGCAGGAGTAGAAATATTCAACTTAATATCCGTGGAAGATGTAATGCTGCAAAATAAAAAAGTAACCGGACTGGTGCTAAACTGGAGCGCTACACAGATAGCTAATCTTCATGTTGACCCTTTGACAATAAGGGCAAAATTCGTTATAGAAGCAACAGGACACCCTACCGAAGTATTGAAATGCATAGAGAAAAAATCAGGTATGAAATTACAAACACCTTCAGGACGCATAGAAGGAGAACGACCAATGTGGGCTGATGTCGGAGAAAAATCGCTTATTAAAAATACAAAAGAAGTGTTTCCCGGCGTATGGGTAACCGGAATGGCGGCAAACGCCGCTTATGGCTCACCCCGTATGGGACCTATATTTGGAGGAATGTTATACTCGGGTAAATATTGCGCAGAACAAATTCTTAAAAGATTGAAATAGCTTAAACCTCTTTTAACAACCGTTTTATTATTTCCACAGTAGTTATGTTATCTGCTTCAGCATGAAAATTCGGAATAATGCGGTGTCTTAAAACGGGTATCGCCATATATTTTACATCTTCTATTGAAGGAGTATATCTACCATCGAGCGCGGCGCAAGCTTTTGCCCCGAGAATCAAATACTGGCTAGCGCGGGGACTAGCGCCCCAAGCAATCCAATCATTTACATATTTAGGAGCTTCAGGATTCGGTCTTGTAAGATTGACAAACTTTACGACAGAGTGAATAAGCTTATCCGGAACAGGAATTTTTCTTATTAATTTTTGCAATTCCAATATACTCTCCATACCTAATACTTTTTCGATAACAGGTACATATTGTGAAGTTGTAGTTTCAACGATTTTACATTCTTCTTCCATTGTCGGATAATTAACTTCTATTTCGCACATAAATCTATCAAGTTGGGCTTCAGGTAGAGGATATGTACCTTCCTGTTCTATTGGATTTTGAGTGGCAAGAACAAAAAACGGATGTTCCAATTTATAAGTAATGCCGGATGCCGTAACATTATATTCTTGCATTGCTTGTAACAAAGCTGATTGGGTTTTGGGCGGGGTACGATTAATTTCGTCAGCAAGGACTATATTTGCAAATACAGGACCTTTTACAAATCTGAAAACACGTTTTCCACTAACGGCATCCTGTTCAATTATATCCGTACCTGTTATATCCGAAGGCATAAGGTCAGGAGTAAATTGAATACGGTTGAATTTTAAAGAAAGAGCAGATGCAATAGTGTTTACGAGCAAGGTTTTTGCTAAACCCGGCACTCCCAATAAAATACAGTGTCCCTGTGAAAAAAGGGCAACTAAAATCTGGTTTATTACATCATCTTGCCCTACAATACATTTTTTAAGCTCCGCAATAATTTGTTTTTTGGCGGCAACAAGCTTCTCAACATATTCAATATCATTCATTTTTACAAGAATATAACTTTAATAAATATTGTCAAATGAAATAAAACTGAATTACTTGTTGTAATTGCGCTTAAATGAATATATGAAAAAAAGTATTGACAAATTATATATCCAAGCTTAAAGACTCTTTGTTTTACAATATGCTTTAGGAGATAAGATAAGATAAGATGAGATGGATTATAATTAGTATTTTAATAAATACAATAGTTTTTGGATTACAAGCAAAAGCCATAAATCAAAATCAGAAGATTCCCAACAAACTTTTAGATAAAACAACAACCCTCACGCTCATCAATAAATCAGTGCAGACAATTCCTCAAGAAATAAATTATCAGGGTTATCTTGAGAAAAAAAGTGACACATTGGGTTTAGACATTATGGGAAATTTCAGTATGACATTTACTCTATACAATGATTCTACTACAGGAAGCGTTTTATGGAATGAAACTCAAACAAGTGTACCGGTTATTAAAGGGATATTCAATGTTTTACTGGGGAGTATCAATCCCATCCCCACATCTATATTTACAGGAACTCCTTTGTGGCTTGAAACACAGATAGACAGCCAGATCTTATCGCCGAGAAAAAAATTAGTAAGTACTCCTTATGCAATGAGAGCAGAACATTCAACTTATGCAGATACCGTTAAATATGCGTTTATCCGTTCAACTTATGTACTTATGGACTCAACCAGCCCCTATTTTTGGCGAATTGATAGACCAGATACGAATAATTGGCATCAATATATAGCGCCTAATCCTGACAGCATCCCACAAGGAATAAATTCAGCGCTTAGAATCAAGTTGGATCCCGTTAATAACAGAACAAGTGGATGGGAAGGATTAGGAGTTGTGGTATCTTATAATGGGTTTGACACATTGCCGGATGGAACTCCTGTTCAAGACTATCAAGCCGGTAGTGTGTGGGGAGAACTTTGGGGACATACAGCTCCCTGTCAAGCATTTGAGGGGGGCATGATTTCCTACACAAGTGATTCAATTTATGGTGGTCCGGTAAAAGGTCTACGTGGTTGGGTAGACTTACGAAATGGCAAGGTAGGAGATTTAACCACAGTAGGCGTATTAGGACAATCATATAATAAAGGAAATGGTTCCCAGTATGGTGGATTGTTTCAAATTGGAACTGGAAACAATTCTGGGCGTGGATCAAAATACGCAATAAAAGGAGAAGCGACTGGCTTGTCGAGTGGTACTATGTCTGCCGGAATATTTACAATGAGTTATGATACATCCGTAGAGAATCAAAATGGATACGGAGTAAATATTAGAGCATCCGGGATGGGAAAAACTAATATTTATGGAGTAAAAGCAACATCAAGTTGCACAGTTTCAACAGGTGGAGTAGCATATGGTGGGCATTTTATTTCAGACAGCATTGCCTTATTTTGTAGCACCTCAACAAGAAGTAAGAACTATGCAGGATATTTTGCAGGAAACGTAAAAGTAAATGGCAATTTAATTGCAAATAATAATTTAATATTATCTAATGACGAACTTTTACTATCAAATGAAAACAATAATGATATAATATTATCCGATAAAACTTATTTTAGAATATCCGGACCTACTCAAACTTTTTCAATTAATGGTTTTGCACCTATAACTGCAAATAAAGTAATTATAATATACAATTCCACTAATCAAAATATGATAATTAAGAATAATAGTGGAATAAATCCAGTCAATGGAATATATACATTACGAGGTACAGACATAACCACCAATGGTTCAGGTAGCGTAACTCTTGTATATGACGGGACTGAACAACGGTGGATTGTGACAAATTGGCAAGAATAAATACCCCAACCCTAAGAATTGTTTTTTTCTAAACAATTCTTAAATCGTATATATTTTCGTTATATTATTTCAGTATTGTTAGCTTGTTGGATATCCTATAGTTGTCAATTTTAAGAGTATAAAAATAAGTCCCCGTATTTACTTTGTTGTTATGATTATCTTTTCCATCCCATTTCACAGTATAACAACCTGCTTTTTTGTATTCGGTTACAAGCGTTGTTATTTTTTGTCCTGACAGATTATAGATTGCAATATTCACATCTGTGTTGTACGGAAGTTCATAGTTGATTTCCGTTGAATTTATAAATGGGTTAGGATAATTATACAATTTTTTATTGGAGGCAATACTCTTCGATTTTTCCTCTACTCCATAGGTTGAGTAGTAAATCTGCAAACTATTCATAGAAGAGTGCAATGTTCCGATTGGATAATTTATGTACCCATCAAGAACTCTAGGCGAGCTTGTAACAAATGCGCGACTATAAACCGAACCTGCATTTGAACCATTCCATTGAATTTCAAATATAAGATTATCCGTTCCGTTATACTTAAAAACACTATCAAATGTCAAAGCCGTCCATTGATTATACATGCATTGGAAATCTAAAGTATCTCTATGCATAACTAAAAAAGGCGTATCGACATAATTGCTAGCAAAAGAGTCTGTCAATTCCGATAAAGATGTATGGATAGCATAGAGGTTAAAATTGTAAAAACTTGCATTCAAGTAGTTAGAATCATTGCAAAATATAGCTATTTGATTTACTTTTACTGAATCCGCCGGCATTTCATTTTTAAGCACCAGAACCTGGTACCTTAGGTTAAAGTTTCAAGAACCGCAAAAAGGTTTATTCAAGGATAGCGTACCGGTATCGCCAATTGCAACATATTCAGCACTAAGCGGTGCGGATAAAAGTAATGCTAAAAAAAGGTTTTTCATAATTCTCCCTCCTGCGATATTTTATATTAAAATATAATGAAGTCAAGAGAATAAAATTATGGATTAAGATTGTAATTTAGCTTTACCTAACCAAATGTGAGTATTGGGCAAATATTTTGATTATGTAATTCAATTTCTCTTCTGTCATCCCCGGATATACACCAATCCAAAAGAGATTGTTCATTGCCAAGTCTGTATTTTTCAATGAGCCTGCAAGTCTATATTTTATCACTTCATAAGCAGGTTGTTTTGTCAGGTTTCCCCCAAAAAGCATCCTCGTAGCAATCTTATTTTTTTCCAGATAATTTACAATATCTGCTCTCGAAAATGGAACATTTTCTTTTATTAGAATAGGGAAACCAAACCAACTAGGTTCAGAATTTTTTGTTGCTTGTGGGAGAAGAAAATATTTTTCATATTTTTTTAATTTTTCAGCGAGGAATTTGAAATTCTTTTTTCTTATTTCAATAAAAGAAGGCAATTTTTTTAACTGCTCTACTCCTATGGATGCTTGCATATCAGTAATTTTAAGATTATATCCAATGTGGGAATAAATATATTTGTGGTCATAGCCAACCGGAAGTTTCCCAAATTGCCAGTCAAATCTTTTTCCACAAGTTTTATCATTGCCGGGTTCACACCAACAGTCTCGTCCCCAATCCCTGAAAGAAACAATTATTTTTTTCAATAATGGGTCATTTGTTAAGACCGCGCCGCCCTCTCCCATTGTAATATGATGGGCAGGGTAAAAACTGCAAGTTGATATATGCCCAAATGTTCCGGTATATTTATTTCTAAATTTCGTACCTAACGCATCACAATTATCTTCAATAAACCATAAATTATGTTTTTTTACTATTTCCATAATTTTATCAAGATTAGACGTATTACCCAATGTATGGGCAACAAATATTGCTTTAGTTTTTTTTGTTATTGCTTTCTCAATTTTATCTACTTGAATGTTATATGTTTCTAAATCCACATCAATAAAAACCGGGATAAGATTATTCTGAATAATTGGATTTAGTGTCGTAGGAAATCCACAGGCAGTAGTGATAACTTCATCGCCTGTTTTTAATCTCCTTTTTCCTAATTTAGGAGAAGTTAAAGCAGAAACCGCCAAAAGATTAGCCGAGGAACCGGAATTAGTCAGAAGGCAATATTTTAATCCTAAAAATTGTGCAAATTTTTTCTCAAATGTTGATGCATATCTTCCTGCTGTAAGCCAGAAATCAAGAGAAGCATCTACCAGATTAACTATTTCTTTTTCGTCATAAACTCTTCCGGCATAATTAATTCTTGTTTTTCCGGGAACAAATTTTTCCTGATTTCTTAGTTTGTATAGTTTTTTTACCTTATCAAAAATCTCTTGTCTAAGTTTTTTCTCGTTCATTATTTAAAACTTTATTTGACAGGATTAACAGGATTTTTATTTAAGAATCTTTCTTTCCGTTTGTATTCTAAACTCTCTTTCCCAAAGTTTAACAACAACCCAACATCCAACCCAGTTGCTGTTAAGTAGTTAACTAACTGTACCTCAAACTTTTTATTCAATCCTTCGACTGCTTTTAATTCCACAATTATATTATCCTCCACTACTAAATCTGCCATATATTCACCAACAATAGTCTCCTCATAATACACCTTTATTGATTTCTCAGATTCCACTTTTAAATTATATTTCTTTAACTCAATCAGCATAGCATTTTGATATACTTTCTCAAGGAATCCGAAGCCAAGAGTATTATAAACTTTAAATGCTGCGCTTAATATATTGTTTGTTATATTTTCGTATTTCATCAAATTATTTTTGTATTAAACTAATCCTGTAAATCCTGTCATTGTATTAAATCTTTTACTATTTTTCTTTTCCTTTATTGTCCTCGGTTTCATCAAAATTAATCTTTTCTCTGACAACAACATACGGTTTTTTACGCACTTGAGAATGGATAGCGCCAACATATTCGCCTATTATTCCAAGGAAAAAAAGTTGAATTCCCGCAAAAAACAGAACCGCCATAATCAAGGCAGATACAGCAGGAATCTGCGCATGCCAAAAGAACAATTTGAGAATAAAATATACTATTGCAGTCATAAAACTCAATCCTGCCAACCCCATTCCTATAAAAGTACAAAACCTAATTGGCTTAATGGAATAACTAATAATTGCATTAATGGCAAAATCAATAAGATAATCCATATCGCTTTTAGATTTGCCTTTTGGCCTTTTTCCTCTTACGTATTCAATGCCAATCTGTTGAAACCCGATTGATGTTATTAGACCCCGGGTGTATGGTTTGTGGTCGTCCAGTTTAATCAGTTCGTTAACAACTTTACGGTCTATCAAGGAAAATCCGCCCACATTTAACGGTAGATTTTCCCGGGATAAAACATTACAGAACCAATAAAAGAATCTACGCATAAAACGCATAAAGAACTTATCCCCGGTTTTTTTTCTTATACCATAGACCACATCAAATCCTTCTTCCCAGTATTTTATAAAAGTATTAATTAATTCGGGAGGGTCTTTTAAGTTTGCTTCAAAATTAATTACTGCATTTCCGGTTGCATAGGTATAGCCAACCATTGCGCTTTTCAAGGGACCAAAATCTTTGGAATATGACAAAATTTTTATTTTCTTATCGTTAGCGGCAATATCTTTCAAAATAGAAAGGGTTTTATCGGTACTACAATTATCCATAAATATATGTTCGTATTCATAAGTATTTTTCAAATCAACAAATATTTCTTTAATTTTTTCATACACATCTCTAATGGTTTCCTCTTCATTATAACAACTGGTAATAACTGAAATCTTTTTCATATGTCTTTATGTCTTAATATCCTCCATACTAAAGAGAACAACCAAATTTACATTTATAGGATATCTTCTATTTTGTCAATATAAAGCTTACATCCTTGTTAGACAAGAAAAAATTGTAGCCATTGTTTTGGGGGCAAAAAACTTTGGTAATAGCGCTATTACCAACCGGGATCATCCAATAGATTACATATTTTACATATATCCGGAGAATCGCATTTAGGATCTATAAGTTGTTTTCTCATATTTACCAGCATTGGATGGTTAAGCAAGATATTCGGTTCAGTTTTAAATAAGTTACTATTTGGTCCTTTCAATGTCTCCCCTATACCGCAACAAATTACTACGTTTCCCAACATATCACACATTATACGCTGCCACAACTGTGGACAAAGTTTTTTTACTGTTCCGGAATTGACCGTTGAATGCCATGAACAAAATCCCGGCAAAACATCTTCCGCTCTGCGGCGGAATTCCAAGTAGGCAGGATCGGTATTCCTAATTACCTCTTCCGGTTTTGGATTCAAACCTATTGGACGATACATCAAAAAGTGCAAACCACGACATCCGGTATCATGGACAAAACGAGCTGTTTCCAGAAGCTTGTCAGGCATTTTCTCTACCATACTCCGCAACAACATAATGCTTGTATTTACGGGAAAGGTCCTGTTAATTTTTGCAAGATCACGTTTCATAACTGTTTGATTTTCATTATAGAGGGAAACTTCTATTCGTGAAACTCCGGCATTTTTCAAATCAGCAATACGGTCAGCAAGAAGCAACCCATTCGTAATTATGTTGGTAATATGTCCCCGTCTTGTAAGATACGCAACAATACGGTCCAAATCTTCAACCAATAATGGTTCGCCCCCCTGCAATTCAACCAACAAGCAATTTGCAAATAATGGATTAGTGAAAATACGTTGAACCTTCTCAAGATTGGCATCGTTTTCTAACAATCTACCATTAGTTTCCCTGAGGATTTTTGCCGCTCCGCAATATCCACAATTGAGGTTACATCTCGAAGTTAATAAGAGTGCACCAATTTGTGGCGTATACCGTCGCACAGACATCACCGTCTTCCTCTTTAGACAGCGATATTTTATATAATTCCAAACTTTAGGTGCCGTTTGTAACGAGCGTATTTTTTTTGACATCTCAATATATAACGAAAAGTTCGACATCAAAGTTTTCCTTTTTTTAAGTTCTTCTGTCATATTATTTTATAATTCGGCTACCAGCCCGGATCTCCTAATAAATTACAGGTTTTACAGATATCCGGTGGTTCACATCCGGGGGATAGAAGTTGTTTACGCATATCCAACAAGGTAGAATGATTAAAAAGAATATCCGGTTCACTATGAAAAAGGTTACTGTTCTTTCCCTGTAGCATCATATCGGTGCCACAACATATTAGCATATTTCCCAGCATATCGCAACTGATACGTTGCCACAACTGCGGGCAAAGTTTCTTCACAGTTTTTGTCTTAATCACTGCCGGCCAGACACAAAACTCCGGCAACGCATCTTCCATCATGTGACGGAATTCTATATAGGCAGGATATGTATCGGTGATTATTTCTTTAATATCCGGATCTACACCTAACGGTCGATACATAAAGAAACGCAGGCTAAGACATCCGGACTTATATGCGAAACGTGCCATATCAAGAATTTTATCAGAATTTTTTTCTATTGCACTTCGTAATAGCACAATACTTGTATGTACAGGAAAAACTTTATTAATTTCTTCGAGTTCATTTTTCATAGCCGACAGGTTTTCATCATATAGAGAGATACTGATTCGTGAAACTCCGGCACGTTTCAACTCCACAATGCGTTCATTCAATAATAACCCATTAGTGATAACATTCGTAGTATGTCCACGTTTTGCCAGATAAGCAACAATATGGTCCAGATCTTGTACCAATAGAGGTTCTCCTCCAGATAGATCAACAAATATGCAGTTCGCGAATAATGGGTTTGCAAAAATACTCTTGACTTTTCCAAGAGTTGCTTCACTTTCACGCCAGTTCACTTTTCCTTCCCGGAAGATTTTTGCCGAATTGCAGTACCCGCAATTTAGGTTGCATCGCATAGTGAGAAACAATGAGGCAATCTGGGGTGTATACCGCCGCACGGACATCAAAGCCTTTCGCTTTAAAAAACGATACTTTATGTAATTCCAAACTTTGGGTGTCGCCTTTAACAGGTGTATTTCTTTTGACATTTCAATATAATATGAAAAGCGTGACATTATATCTTCTTTTTACCCTTTATTTTTTATTTTCAAAATTTATAAAACTTTTTAAGCCGTTCGGCATCATTATTCAAGACATCTTCGGGAAATAATCTATGTTTAACGATTTTACAATCCGCACAGATATCGCAGACATTTTTAGCTCCGTCAAGCATCTCGCGTCTAAAATGTTGAAACTGTTTACCATTCCATATTTCGCATACAGACTGGTTATTGCAATCGCCCATAATAGTTGGATATATAATAGAATAACAAGGGACTACTTTCCCGTCCGGATTAATTTGCAGGGTAAAAAAGGGTTGTGGACAAATTTGAACTTCCGATACAGGCAATCCGAACTGAGTAAGTTTGAGATTCTTATTTTTTAACAAGTGTTTATAGTCTACATAGGGAAAGATGGGACCAACATGTTCAATTGCAATAGTATCGCAAATATCTCCAAAAATTTCGTAAAATCTTTGTTCCTCGTCCTTGCTACCTATCGCACAATCTATAATTTTAATATATACTTGGGTATTGCCTTTATTTTTAAAAAAATATTTCAAGTTCTCGACCAAGTTTTCAAAATCTACATTTACCTTGCATATTTTTTGATATTCTTTTTTTGTTGTTCCTTGTAAAGACACAACTAATCTTGATAACCCGGCAGAGATGAGAGAATCTGACAGTTTAGGAGTTAAAAGTGATGCATTCGTAAGAATCTCTACTCTATTTGCAATATTTTTCGAAACTGCATATTTAACCATACCTGTTATATTTTTATGTAAAAGTGGTTCTCCCATTCCTACAAAACGCAATGTTTTTAATTTGTTTGGGAATAGAGCAATGTCGTCTATACATTTTTTGTATAAACCAAAATCCATTATATTTTTATCTGAAATAAACCCCCGTTTCTTCTTATCCACTGAAAAAACGCAATAATTACACTTAAAATTGCAAGCATAGATTGGAAATATCTGCACCAAAATAGGAGTATCCAGAGGAAGGACTTTTGCTAATACTGTTCTTTTTCCCCCGGGTGCTTGTCCGCTAATATTTCTGGCTTTCAATATATAACTCCTTTAAATTTTATGATTTTTATACATATTTCCTATACATTTCGTGAACTTTCACCAAATTATCAGGACAAAAATCATGCCACATAAGATAACCTACGTCCTCCGGAGAAAGCCCTTTGTTTTCAGGAATAAATGTACCATGGAGAAAACATTTATATAAAATAGAAATAAAATGTCCTCTTATATTGTGTTCAGGAATTATAACCTGGTTTAATGCTATTGGAGTCGTATTAAAATCCATATCAACACCTATTTCGGTTTCAGCCACCTTTTTAACTCTTGTTTCCAATGTTTCCTTAAATCTAACAATTCCGCCCGGCAAATGCCATCCTTTTCCACAATATTTATCATCTCTCCATGATAAAAGTGTACGTTTATTTTCATCTTTTATAAGAAGGTCAACGTTAACCAAAGGAGTTGTCCTGCTGATGTAAAAGAACAATTCTTCGGGCAAACCCGTTGATGGATTTAAAGTTTGTTTATCCAGAATTGCTATAGCATCCGAAATGTTCAAGTCCCCTCCTAATTATTCCGTTGGACTTTCTTTTTCAATGTTTATCCGTTTGTTTGTCAAAATGTATTTAGCTTCGCACTTAAGCGTATCCAGAGAACTAAATTGTGGCATATAACCAATACGGGAAGCTTGATCATTAGTTGAGTAGTAATTACTTTTAGGACCGGTAGCGCTGACATTCTGCGAACAATGTCGGTTTTCATATTTCAATCCGTATTCCGAGACGAAGTAATCAAGAATTTCCTGTTTTGTTACCGGATGAGAACTATTTACATCAAAAGCAAAGTTTAGGTTTCCGGCAGCAATACATTTCACAATCATTACAAAAAGGTCTTTAGGGTGAAGATAATCACGGACAATATTTGTATTATCGGTAATAAGGATTTTTTTATTCAGGATAGCTTCCATCAAATCCGTGATAAAATAGCCATCTTCAAGGTTTATAAACCTGCTAAAGTAGGAAAAAATCCGCAGGTCAATTATCCTGAGGTTACTATGGGCACGATGTTTTGCCTCGGCATTGATTCGTGCAATACCATAATAATCCTCCGGGACAATATGATTAACAGGAAGATGATTAACGGAATTTTCTCCCGCCGGAGTAGAAAACCCAATGCCATATACAGCTCCACTACTTAGACTGATGTATAATGCAGCAGGATTTTTATTTTGCAAATATTCAATGGCAATGTTATCAAATTTTTCGGTTACTGTAAAGTATCTTGTAAAATCACAATTATTTTTATTTCTTGTTTCCACGCCAACGCAATTGATGATTACATCGTAAGAAAAAGACGAAAAGAGGTTGTAGTCGGTACAAATAGTATAATTTACATTTTTAGGTTTGTTGATTGCGTTCAAAAAATTTTGAAGTTTATCTTCCGAACGCGTAAAGAGATGCGAGTGAAAATCGTTACTTTGGAGAAACTGATTAATCAAACCTTTAGCAACATGAGACGTAGCGCCCATAATGACAATATTCATTTATACACACTCCTCTCGAATTATGATAATATCACAGTGACTTATTAAACGGAATTTCCGTTATATCTTCGCTCGTAAAAACGTCCGTATATAGAACCGGCAATGGTTTATTATATACCTTATTCACTATATATTTATTAATAAAATTTCTATCTTCAGCGATAAGGCAAGTATCAACATATTCGCCAAAATATTTAATATTCAAACCTGTTTGAATGATTTCCCGCAAGGATTGCTTAAAAATGTTACCCAAGGAAACAAAAATATACTGGCAGGGCAAAACATCACCATACTGAGTAACGCAGACCATCCCCTTTACAGCCGTGCATCCCAAGTTAAGTCCATAAGCAGGCGTTAAGTGGTTGAAAATCTTATGCTTCTTTTCCATATCCTTTACATAATCAAAATCTTCACGATTAATCAATACGTCAAAATTTCCTTGCCATGCTCCAACGGGCTTTGCAAAAGTCAAAAAAACGCCAATATCTCTACTGTTAAAATACTTGATAAATTCAATAAGTTCATCGGAATACAAGCGCTGCTTGGTTACCACAGTGCTTACAAAAACCGCTAACCCGGCTTTACGTGAGGCTTCAACTGCCTGAAGCGCTTTTGTATGTGACCCTTTTCGTTGGCGAAAAGAATCATGTTCTTCAGGATTAAGGCTGTCAATACTAATCTGAATTCTATCAACTCCTATGGCTTTCAAATGTTTTGCGCGTTTATCATCAAGTAACCAGCCATTAGTAACACTGTTGATATAGAACTTTTGTGGGTCAATCGCCTCGACTATTGCATCATAATCTTTGTTGACAAAAGGCTCACCCCCATTGATCTCAAAGCGGGCGAGTCCCAGTTCATCGGCTTGTCGTGCTAAATCTTTGACTGCTTCGGGTGTCATAATACGACGATTGCCTATTCTTTGTCCCTGCAAACCTTTTATTGAACAATGTTGGCAAGTCATATTACAGCTATAATTGTATTGTATCTGAACTATTGCAATACTTTCGCCACGCCGAACTTTTTCATCAAACTTAAGGATTTTTTCATAAACGTAGGGTTTTTCTTTTTTTAGAAGACTTCTTTTGTTATTCTCGTCCTTTGAATTTACCGTTTGTATAATCATAAAATCGTTAAATATGTCTTATTTTTCTATAGGTTTTACAATCATATTTGCTTTAAACTCTTTTCTATTTAAAAATGGCCATAGGTCTTCCATAGGTTTTGAAACTATTTTGCCATTCGACTTAATTTCTGATGATATTTTAGGTTGAGTTAAGAAATCAGGGTTTACGATAACTTCACATATAACCGGTCCATCATAATTGAGCATCGTGTTAATTTTTTCTTCCATCTTATCCTGATTATTTATTTTAAATGTTTTTAATCCATAAGCGTTTGATATTTTTATTGTATCCGGCAATGTTAAGCCACTGGAAGGGTCGCAAGCTACCAGATTGCCATTAAAATATCTATTTTGAGTAGTTCTGATTGATGCATAAGCATTATTATTTAAAACAAATAATTTTATTGGCAGTTGATATCTTTTCAATAATTCCAATTCCTGAATGTTATGTTGAAGTCCCCCATCCCCTATTAAACAAATAGTTCTTTTTTTGCCACTCGCAATACAAGCACCAATACTTGCAGGTAGTCCAAATCCCATTGCCCCTAATCCCGGAGAATTAAAAACTCTTTGACCTTTTTTTACTTTAAAAGCTTGTAAAGTTATTTCACTACAACTACCTGAACTTCCCGGAATAATCACATCGTTATTAGTTAATAATTTTGATAATGTTTCAACTAATGCATAAGTATTTACATATCCTTTTTCTTTTTTCGACGCTCCGCCTGAGGTAGACGGATGTTCCATATATTCAGATAGGACAACCGGGTACTTTTTCTTCCAGTTTTGACATCTTTTGAGCCATTTTGAAGTATCTATCTTTATTTTATTACTCTGTTTTATAAGAGCATTCAAGAAAATTCCTGCATCAATATTAAAAGCAATATCAATTTTAGTCGTTACTTTATTTATTTCATTTTTATCAATATCAACAATAACTTTTTTAGCTCCTCTGGCGAAGTTATTATAACTAAAAGCTATTTGTCCCACATCCAAGCGGGCACCGATACAGATTATTAAATCTGCATTCTGTTGAGCGAAATTAGCTCCTCTTTGGCCAATAGAACCGGGTCTACCAATATACAAGTCGTTATCTTCAGGTAAAATATCTAAAGCTCTCCATGTAGTTAGAACGGGGATCTGTAAAATATTTATAAGTTTCCGAAATTCTTCTATCCCATTAGCAAGCCTTACTCCGTTTCCAACAAGTATTACCGGTCTTTCGGATTGATTTAATAATCGGATTGTTTCGGTTGTTTTCTGTGTAAAATCTTTGACAGACAAGTCACCGCTCCGCCTAAGGCGGATTCCAAATGTCTCCTCCAAACAAAAGGAGGACAAGTGTCCTACCACTTTTGTCGATTTAAACCCAATTAATTTATTTTCATCAATAATTGCCCCTTGCACATCTAAAGGTATATCAATCCATACAGGGCCAGGGCGTCCTTCTTTTGCTAAATAAAAGGCTTTTTCAAGATGAAATTTTATTTCATCAGGTTTCATAACAGTAACTGCATATTTAGTAATCGGTTTCACTAATGAAATAATGTCTACTTCCTGAGGTCCCATTTGACGAACACCTTTCCCAACAAGCAAGTCCGATCTTTTAACTTGACCGGAAATAATAAGCACAGGGACAGAATCAATCCACGAAGCAACAACCCCGGTAATGGCATTAGTTCCTCCGGGACCGGTAGTTACAAGAGCTACCCCTATATTATTTGTATATTGACTATAAGCGTCTGCAGCAATAGCAGAGGCTTGTTCATGCAAATTGGCAATAAATTTCAATTTCCGATTTTTACCTAAAGAATCGACGAGATGCATACATCCGCCCCCGGGAAGCATAAAAACATATTTTACGCCAATACTTTCAATAAAATTGAAAACAAAATCCGAAAGTTTGCTTAATTTTTTATTCATTTGTTGTCAATAAATCTAAAATCTCAGGTAAAGTTAATTTCGCATTATTCCACGGTTGAGAGACCAGATACGATTTTATTCCTAATTTCTTTGCACCTTCAATATCATCGGTTTTATCATCAATAAAAAAATCCGCTTTCCCGAACCATTTCAAATATTCTATTTTATCTTTATCATAGCTTGGCATATATACTTTTGGGCGAGCGGATGGTATAAAACTGACCGTTCTAATCCATTTCCCAAAATAGCACAAAACCCATTCCACTGCCGCAGAAACCGTATGAGTTGGTCTTCCGGTTAATGCTATATGTCTGAAGTTCTCACCGTATTTTTCAAACCACTTTATTACTTTTTTGTCCGGTTTCATATTTCTTGCTTTATCAGAGTTTCTGTATTCATCCAGCAGTTTAAAGTAATCTTCTTTTTTTAGGTTTAACAATTCATTCGGTGGATTACTTGTCAGATTTTTATAACTTAAGTGACATCCCCGATTCGACGGCAGCCAGATATTTTCGAACCAGGATTTCATCAAATCATTAAGTACATCATCAACATCCCATATAATTGTCTTCACTTTTAATTTATACCTATAAATTCAAACTACTCTATCCAATAGCTTAGGAAGGTTTTACGGTTCTTATTTTTTAATATTGTTTTGTCCGTATAATAAGAATCATCCTTATAATGTGTAGATGAGATTTCTTCAATTATAGCGCCTGTTTTTGTGGTAAAACTATGTTTTACGTCACGTTTTATCGTTATAATTTCCCCCGAACCGTATTTTTTTTCTTTTCCGTCAAGACTCAACAAAATATCCCCATAAATAACGACAAAAGTTTCTTCTTTTTCTTTATGATATTGTTCAGGGTGTTTTTGATTAGGCAGAATAATAATTAATTTTTTACAATATTCCCGGTTAACCACCGTAGTCATAGTAATTCCGTATTCATCAAAACGGTCAATTCCGTAGGGATGAGAAATTTCCAAATCCGTTTGACCGGGAACGACTACTTTTCCTTTCTTTAATAATTTCTTTACCTTCTGCACAATTGAATAAATTTTTTCTCTTGTTTCCGTTAGTTTGACATTTTCAGACATTATTGGCTCATTAGCATTAAAATTCTTTTTTGCATTAAATTCGGTATACTTTGACATATCATTGGCAACCACTTGATTATCCTGATTAGGAAATGCAAAAAACGTATTTGATAAATCTATCTTCTCACCTTTCAAAATTTTCTTACTCGCAAAAACGCCACGTTTAAATTGTCTAACGTCTGCCAATTCCTTTTTAGTAAATTTCGCTCTCTCACCACAAATACCGCATATTTGAAGAGCTAAATCGGCAGACTCCAGCCATTTTGAAATTTGTTCAGGAGTTGATGAATAAGCGTTTTTGGGGAATTCTTTTGCAACAACGGTAACGTGCCTTTCAAATACGCTCGCCCCTTTAGCTATCGCAATTTTTATGGAATCAATATTATCAGGGTCTTCATGGGTTGAAAAACCAATTGGTATATTGGGATATCGTTTTACGAATAAATCAATTTGATTTAATTGTAAGTTTTCTGCCTTCGTAGGATACTCTCCGACACAATGCATAATTGCCAATTGTTTTCCTCTATGCTTGAAAAAACTTACTACTTTATCAATTTCATCCAGAGATACCCCGGCTGTTGAAGCAATAATCGGTTTGTTCGTTTTAGCAATTTTTTCCAATAAAAACCAATCTGTAAAAGAACAACTGCCGATTTTAATAATATCAAATTTATGTTTTTCTATCAAATCAACTGAATTTTCGTCAAATGGAGTGCAAATTGAGACAAATCCAAGATTAGTAATTTCATCTTTTAGTTTTTCAAGTTGATTTTCATTCAGGCGGGCTTCTTGAAAACGTTTGACGTATTTTATGTCGGTTTTCGTTTTAAAATCCGGATGGATAAAAGTATCTAAATGTCGATACTGAAGTTTAAATCCAAATTTGAAGCCTCTGCCTGAAAATTTTTTGCTGACCTGATATATTTCTCTAATAATTTTTAAGCCATGTTCAACGTCTCCAATATGGTTATTAGCCATTTCAAAAACAAATAAGTTATTAAAAATAGTATCCATTTTTTTATCTGTAATTAAATGATGTTCGTTTTCTATTTTTGTGGCAGATAAATTAATTTTCACCCTGCTTTAAGGAGTTATTTAAAAAATCTTTATACCATTCGATCGTCTTTTTTAATCCGTCATCCAAATTGTATTGGGGTGTCCAACTTAAAATATCTTTTGCTTTTTTTGCGGACAAATATTGATGTTTTATTTCATTGGGAGCCTGATTTAAAATTTTGGGAGTTAGTTCGCTTCCCATAAGTTTTATAATTTTATTAACCAATTCCAAAACGGTTATCTGGATTTCATTGCTAAAATTAAAGGCTTCGCCCTGGATTTTCAATTTTTCCATTTTTTCAGCAAGTAGTAAATATGATTCTACGGCATCTTCAATATAAAAATAATCTCTGATAAGCGTTCCATCGCTTCTTATAATCGGAGATTCATTATTAAATACGGAACGAATTGTCCCGGGAACGATTCTATTAAAATTCAAATCTCCCCCACCATAAAAATTGCCACATCTAGTTATACAAACCGGAAGATTGTATGTATGATAATACGACTGCGAAACTAAATCCGTGCAACTTTTAGAGACATCATAAGGATGTCTGCCTTCAAGAGAGTTTTTTTCGTTATAAGGTAATTTTTCCTGGTCCCCATAAGCTTTGTCACTTGAAGCTACAATTATTCTTTTAACTAACGGATTTCTCCTGCAAGCTTCTAATATGTTCCAAGTTCCTTTTATATTTGACTCAAAAGTAGAAATCGGGTTTCTGTTGGCAGTTGTAACTATAGTTTGTGCTGCCAGATGAAAGACCGTATCAATTTCGTATTCGTTTATAGTACGTTCCAGAAGAAAATAATCTTCTACTTCTCCCCTGACAATATTGATTTTATCGTTAAATCCAGACCAATTTAAGTTTGATTTAGGGACTAAATCTCTTATTAACCCTACAACATTAGCCTCTTTTTCGACCAGAGCTTTAGTAAGCCAGGAGCCGAGCAACCCAGTGCATCCAGTTACAAAAACATTTTTATCTTTCCAAAAATTATTGTTCATTTCTTGTCTCTTGTGACTTTGTGGCATTGTTGTTTTCTTTTTATTTCCAAATTTTCCACGGTGGATTAGGGGATTTCCACAAATTATTTAGTATCCCGAGTTCTCTTTGCGTATCCACACATTGCCAGAACCCTTTGTGCATATATACCATTAACTCCCCACTTGAAGCTAATTTTTCCAGAGGTTCATTTTCGAGATAACAATTATCACCATCTTTCAGATAGTCAAAAACCTTCCTATTGAATACAAAAAATCCCCCGTTGACAAATCCTTCCCTGACCTGAGTTTTTTCGCTAAACTCGACTATTTGTTTTCCCTTTATAACAAGTTCCCCAAATCTCGACAATGGGTTCACACCCGTAATTGTGCCTATTTTCTTATGCGACTTATGAAATTCAAGAAGGTCTTTAACATTTATATTTGCCACACCATCTCCATAAGTCAGCATAAATACATCGCCATCAATATATTTTTTTATTTTCTTCACTCTCGAGCCGGTTTGCGCATCTTCGCCTGTTTCTGCAAAAGTAATTATCCAATCCTTTTCCTGAATTTGATTATGTATTTTAATATCCTTTTTACCTAAATTCAAAGTTATATCACTATTTATTGTTTCATAGTTAAGAAAATACTCTTTTATCATCCGACCTTTATATCCCAAACACAATATAAACTCATTAAATCCATAGTACGCATACGTTTTCATTATATGCCATAGAATTGGTTTCCCACCAATCTCCACCAAAGGTTTGGGAGAAGTTTCTGTCTCCTCTTTAAGTCTTGTTCCTCTACCGCCACATAATATTACTACCTTTGGTTTTAGCATTTTTAGAATATTATTTTGTTAAAAATTTTTGTCAAGTTTTCAATTTATTCCCTGCCACAAAGGCACAAAATCACGGAACAAGATTGCACAGAACAAAAAGACGCTGAGAACGCAGAGAAAAAATAATAAATAAAATTTAGAATTAACAAATAAATAAAAGAGTTTCCCCATAGAGAACAGAGAGGAAAAGCAAAGAAAGGAATTATTTTATGTTATTGTATATAATTTGGGCACGGGAATATTCTCTTTGAGCAAGGACTTGTTCCCCGTATCTTTCATAAATTTGTCCAAGTTGTAGATGTGCCCAAACGTTGTCTGTTATGTCGTATACAAATATGCTGTAGCCTATTTTTTTTACGGGTTTATATTTCCGAAGCCAGCCCAGAACATTATGGTCCATAAAATAGACGCCCGTTAGTTGAGTAACGCTTACGGCTAAATATTCTTTTTTGGGAGTCAAGGAGTTAACAGTTGCTCCCCTGTAATCAATAAGAGGGATGCTTATGAAACTCTGAAACCTTGGAATATAATACCCCGGAGGAGGAGTCCCAAAATAACAAAGTATGACATCACTTACATCTTCTTCTTTGAGAAAAGTCCCCAGCCTCTTTAAGTCCTGTCCCCAGTCAATATTACAATCACTCAGATATTTCCATCCATTATCAGGTCCGCCAATAAATTCATTAAAATACGCTAAATAATGGGGAAAAATCTTTACCTGAGAAAACACGCCCCATCCACAAAGAATAAAAAAAGCAACTAATCCTGCCTGTCGGCAGATGATTAATTTACATTGTTTGAAAACAAAATTTATAACGTTGCCTGCGCAAAGGAATAAGAAAGGATATATGGGAAGCATATATCTTAAGCCAAGTTGTTTGTTACTGAATGAAGAAAACAAAAAGAAGAAAATTATAGGAATATAGATAAAGTATATATCTTTATGTTTTCGGCAAAGCCATAAGCCACAGAAAATAAACAACAAAGACGGTATTGGTGTTTTCAGAAGAAAAGCGATAAGAAAATAATGTCGCCATCCGGTATTACTGTATTTCCCCATAAGAAATGATGCCCCGCCACTAATAGTATGCAACATTTCTTTATACCCATAAAAATATGAACCTATAGAAGTAAACTTATAAACTGCCGCCATAACAAAAAGACCAATCCCGACAGCTAAAAGGAGTGGGCGGAAGATACCTTTCAGGTTTCTTTCTTTTAGATAAAATATTACCCCGATAGCGATATATATTGGAAAAAGAAGAATACCGGAAAATTTAGCAACCATAGCTAATCCCGTACTGGCGCCCCAGAAAACGGCATTGAGCCAACCTGGTTTTTTCAGAAATTTCCAGAAGGTATATACAGCAAGGAATATAAACAGTGTTGCGCCCAAATCCGTAGTAATAAGGGAAGAATGTGTAATAATATTCGGGCAAAGTGCATAAAGGAACAAAGCAAATAATCCTGCCCCGGGGGCAAAAAGCTGTTTAGTCCATAAAAACAAAAGCAATCCAAGTATGCAGGAAAGTATAACTACGGGAATTCTTCCTATAAAAAGAATTGTATCCGCATCTATTTTATTATTATAAAGGAATGAGAGTCCATAACTCCATACATCGCTTGCATTCCAGGCTTCACGATTTACCGGGAAATCCAAATTTAAGAAAAGCAAAGGCAAAGCGCACAATTCTTCTATCAGGGGGGGGTGTCCCATATTTACGTTCATACGAAAGTCACCTGTTTTTAAATACGAGTATCCTATCGGCAAATGGGCGACTTCATCATAAGTTGCAGAGTTGTTTTTCATACTTAAAACTGTCTGGAGGAAAATAGAAAACAGAAGAATAGCAACAAGAACTATCTGGACACGTTTGTTGGCAGTCAGGCTAAAGTCAAATATTCTTTTTCTCATCTTTATAAACAAGTTACATTAAAGTGTTCCCAATGTCAAGGATGTAAAGTTTAAAACTGAGAAAAAAAATAGAACAGACAGATCAGAAAAAAAACAATACAGATAAGAAAAGATTTGCCACAAAGGCACTAAAGCACTAAAAACAGAGCACAAAAAATAAATTTAGCCACAGAACGGCACAGAAAAAATCTCTTCGCTCCGTTCAGGATAATAATATTAACAGAAAAGCAAAGATTAAAGAACGGAAAAACGCAAAAATTAAAGATTAGGAATGGTTTGAAACCATTTCCTACAAATGGAATAATAGAGAGGAACATGTGCTTCCAACTATCCAATATTTTGATATTTTAGAGATGAACGGATAAAAAATGAGCAAACCTCAGAAGTAATTTTCCCCGTAAAGCTTTTTCTGTAAAATTTTATTGACAAACAAAAGCGTATCAGGATAATGGCTCTAATTTAGTTGTAGACAGGGAATTTTTTAATGAAACTTAAAAAACATTTTATTCCTATTTTTCTTATCGTAGGGCTTGGCATCTTTATATATGCAAACTCCCTAAACAACGATTTTGTTTATGACGATGCCATTTTTATTACAAACAATATTTACATTAAAAAATGGGAAAATCTTCCCAAACTTTTTAATATGGATATATTCTGCGCTAAAGACCTTCCCCAACAGGGTAGAAACGTTGCGTATTATTACAGACCATTACAAGCTTTATCCAATATGTTTGATTATTCATTCTGGCGACTTAACGTTTTGGGATATCACCTGACAAGTCTGTTATGGCATTTACTGGCAGCAATATTACTTTATTTTCTGGTCAATCTTTTATTTAAGGACTTAAAAGTCTCATTAATTGCGGGGCTACTTTTTGTAGCGCATCCCATTAATACGGAAGCGGTAGCTTTTATTGCAGGCAGAACTGACCTTATGGTAAGCAGTTTTTTATTACTTTCATTTATTCTGTTCATCCAGTATAGAAAATTCCCTTTACCAAAACGAAATTATTATTATGCAGGTTCGGTAATATCTTTTATATTAGCGATTCTATCAAAAGAAACAGGAGTAATACTTCCTTTTATATTAATCCTCTATGATTGGTTATTCAGCAAGCAAGAGAAAAACATAAAGTTTATAATTAATCTGTTAAAAAGGTCTTTGGTTTTCATAATAATTGATATTATCTATGCTGCATTAAGATTTTCTATCCTGAATTTCGGTCCATGGTCTCTGAAAAGCGGGCTTAACTTATATCTAAGAATTCTTACGGCCTGCAAGAGCGTTATTCTTTATATTAAGTTACTTTTCCTACCATTCGATTTATATATGGATCGAACTATATCAGCAGCAACTTCCATTTTTAATTTTCCGGTTTTAGTTTCCATTGTCTTACTTATAATTATTGGAATATTGGCAGTAAAGGCATATAAATACAATAAAACCTTATTTTTAAGTATTGTATGGTTTTTAGTATTTCTCTTTCCGACATTAAACGTAGTAACGCAGTTACCGAGAGGGATGCTTGAACATTGGGCATATGTGCCATCCATAGGTATCTTTATAATCCTCGGGTTCGGGATTGCAAAAATTCTGGAATTACCACAGGAAGTATGTCCTTCTTTTATTTCAAACGCAGTATTTATTGTACTTTTAGGGCTTTACAGCGGGTTAACCATAAGACAAAATACCATCTGGAAAGATGAAGCCACATTATGTAAGAATATGTTAAAATATCGCCCCGACAATGTCGAGGCGCACTATAATCTTGGAAGTTATTACTGGAGAAAGGGATTGCTGGACGATGCCATAAAAGAGTACGGGGAAATATTAAAAATAACTCCTAATAATGCAGGGGTACACAACAGCCTTGGAAGAATATATACGGCAAAAGATTCGCTTGATGCGGCCATAGCGGAGAGCAAAGAAGCATTGAGGTTACAACCGGATTTTCCTGAGGCGCATAACAATCTTGGACTTGCTTATGATGCCAAGGGATTATCGGATGAAGCATTAAAAGAATACAAGGAAGCACTGAGATTAGCCCCAAACTCCGTAGAAACCCATAATAATCTCGGGACTTATTATGCGAAAAAGAAGTTACTGGATGATGCCATAATTGAGTATCAAAAAGCCTTAAAACTAAATCCCGATGACATAACAATAATAAATAATCTTGCGTGCGCTTACACAGAGAAAGGCGAATTTGACAACGTTATAATCGAAAATTCAAAACTATTAAAATTAAATTCGAAGAACGTAGATGCGCATGTTAACCTTGGGAATGCCTATCTTAAGAAAGGATTAGTAGATGAAGCAATAAAAGAATATACGACAGCATTGGGATTAAGTCCCACCGGTATAATAGAAATTCATACTAAACTTGGCAATGCTTATGAGGCAAAAGGGTTATTGGACAATGCAATGACTGAATATAAAGAAGTACTCCGGTTAGCGCCTGACAGTGTAAAAATACATAACAGCATCGGGAATATTTACGGTAAGAAAGGAATGCTGGACGAGGCATTAAAAGAATACCAGGAGATAATACGACTGAAACCCGATTTTCCTGATGTACACAGTAATCTTGGGAATGCTTATTATGTAAAAAAGTTATTTGACGAAGCGGAGAAGGAATATAGGGAAGCATTGAGGATAAAACCTAATTATCCGGAGGCACATAATAATTTGGGAGCCATTTATCTGGAGAAAGGATCATTAGATAACGCCATAAATGAATTCATCACAGCGATAAGCTTGAATCCTAAGTATGTGGATGCGCACAATAATTTAGGATATGCCTATGGGAAGAAAGGTTTGTTAAATAAAGCGATAGAGGAGTATAACGAGGCATTGAAGATAAACCCCAACTCCGAGACAGCCAAGCAAAATCTGTTAAAGATGGGAATCAAGCAATAATTAGAACAGTAGGCAGGGAAGGAAAATATTCCATAAAAGGCTCGGGACAATTACAAACAAAGAGACAGAGATTCTTCACTTCGTTCAGAATGACAAACGGTGGACGAGAACAGAATGTTTTTGTCTGTCATCCTGAGCGGAGCGAAGGATCTATTTGTGATAAGATTCTTTGTTAACATTCCTAACTACAAAAAGAGATGAGAGAATATTATGTATATATAATGACCAACAAGTCAAAAACATTATACACTGGCATAACAAATGACATAGAACGAAGGGTATCTGAACATAGAAGCAAACTGATTCGTGGTTTCACAAAAAGGTATAATATTACTAAACTTGTATATTATGAGTCAACAGACGATGTAAGGATAGCAATTGAGAGAGAAAAACAGATTAAAGGCTGGTTACGAATAAAGAAGATTGCTTTGATAGAGTCTGTTAATCCTGAATGGAAAGATTTGAGTCTGTCATTCTGAACGGAGCGTAGCGGAGTGAAGAATCTATTTTTATGAGATTCTTCCTACGCTACGCTTCTGGATAACAAAGCCCTAAATAATAAATTAAGGGCTTGTAATCAGTACGTTCAGAATGTCCAGTGGAACTGAATAAGAAAAGCCAAATGAACTTGTAAACAAAAGGGGGAACAGAGAGATTCTTCGCTACGCTCAGAATGACAAAGGAGGACTCAGAATGACAAACAGGGACGTCAGAAAAATTCTTCTCCTTCACTTCGTTCAGAATGACAGAGTAAATCCAAAAGGCAAGGATAGAAAGAACTTGACAAATAAGGGAAAAAGAAGCATATATATAATAGAATCGCTTAAGAGGATAGTAATTAATTATGAATAAAAAATATTTATGGGGGAGAAAAATGAGAGAAAAAAGAATGAAGTATTTGTTTATATTTATGTTACTTACAGCAGTAGCGGGGAATCTTGCCGCTACAAATATAATTTTATTATGGGATGGGGCAAGCGCTCCAGCTAACTGGAAAAACTGTTCCGGTCCCGGGACAGGGACTTACTATCAAAAATTCATAAGAGGGTGTAACGTAACGGGAGGTTCAGGGGGCGGGCATTCTCATAGTTTTACTATTCCTGCACTTGGAGCTGCGACAGGAACATTTTCGACTCAGGTTGCCAAATCAGTCGGCGGCAGATATTATAATTTAGCCACACATACTCATCCTGCCGGTACACCGGGAGTAAACTTAACATCCTCAACCACATCATATCCGGAACCGCCTTACCGAAATTTTGCTTTTATCACGCCAACAGCCGGAGGAGAGGAACCGTATCTTCCCGAGGGAATTATTGCATTATTTGATGCAAGCGGACCTGACCCGGCGGGAAGCTGGACCGAACAAGTCGCTTATGAAGACGGCAAATTTGTAAGAGGAGATACATTGACTCAAGTCGGGACAACAGGAGGAAACCTAACTCATAATCATACCATTTCAAGTGGAAATTTTATGAGCGCGGGCACAGCGGCTTCAGCCACTTCCGGTAATTATATTTTAAAAAACCATACTCATACTATTACGGCAGGAACTTATTCAACAGACACTGCCGGAGTTGCCGCGGAGCCAAACTATATAACGGTTCGTATCTTTAAGTTAACCAAAGTCGGCGGGGACTATATCCCTAAAAATATGATTGCAATGTTTGATAATACTATTGCCTCAAGCAACTGGACTACCATATCCAACTCTTCGACAGGGGCGCTTTATTTAAGAACATTTAAGCCTTCCTCTACTTATGGAACTACAGGCGGCGGGGGGACTCATACACACCAGATAGGATATGCAGCTTGTGTAGCCGGCAGCAGAAACATTTCGGTTGCTGCCGTTACTGACAATCTGGCTAATAGCAATTCGGTTACAGCAAGCGGCGCAGACGTTACTGCAATCAAGGGAAATGTTTCCGAAACTCATTCTCACCCGGACACGGATTTCGGAACAAGCGCTTCAATGACTACTACTGCCGTTCAAACGGGTGATACTGATGGCCCATGGCCATATTATGCAAATTTAGTATTTGGGAAATCAACCCAATCATTTGCAGTTGAATTTACAGGGATGACGGCTAATTCGGAAATAGGGCGAATAAATCTAAACTGGTTAACTGAAGTGGAAAAAGATAATTGCAAATGGATACTTCAACGGTCTACCACCCGGGAAAGCGGTTATACGAAGATTGTCGAGTTAAGCGCAAAAGGAAAAGGACCGAACAGTTATACATATACCGATTCTACAGTAACGCCGGGACTTGCTTATTGGTATAAACTTGGTGATGTGGATAATGCAGGGAACACTGTATGGCATACGCCGGTATCTGCAGTTGCAAGACTTGAGACTAATTTTCCGATTTCGTTAAAACTTGGAAGTCTTAACCCGAGCAATGGAATAGTAACGATTGATTATTCCGTACCGGGAAGTTCAACGGCTGCTTATGTAAACATTACAATCTATAACTCCGCAGGGCAGGTAGTAAAAGCGCTTGTAAACGAAAGACAGAAACCTGGAAATCATATTGTTTACTGGGATGGGAAAAACAGTAAAAACGAATTATTGAGCAGCGGGGAGTACTTCTGTCGGCTGAAAACAGAAGGGCAGGTGACGTATAAGTTGATAAGGATGAAGTAGAACAGCAAAATTAAATATTCCCAGCAAAGCTGGATAAGAATCCCTAATGGCTAAAGCCAAAGGGTTTCTAAAAATATCAAATATTAAATATACAAATCAACAGAAAAAAATTAGCCGCTAAAACACAAAAAGAAAAACCGCAGAGAACACAGAGGGAAAGATTACCACCCCGCCAGGGCGGGATAAACTCCAGTACGAAAAACTAAGAAACCACGAAAAAAGAAATTTAGCCACAGAATTGCACAGAATAACGCAGAAAATATATCAGGGGATCAGAAAATCAGGATAAAAGGATACAAATCAACAGAAAAAATTTTTAGACACGGATTAGAAAAAAATTAGCCGCTAAAACACGAAATTACACAAAAATTAAAACAACCCATGTTGCAATCCGATCCAGGTAAAACAGGGAATTCCGAGTTAAATAAACATGCGATTATTTTATGAAATCTGCTTTTAATCGGACAAAGGCTGTACAATAGAATAGACAAATGTCTAAAAAAATAGATAAAAATAAAATTGACTTTTGGAGTTTAGGATATATTTTGTCACGAAAAGGGGAAATCTTATGAGATATAGAATTTTAATCGAACAAGATGAGGATGGCGTTTTTGTCGTTGAGTGTCCTTCTTTGCCGGGATGTATTTCCCAAGGGAAAACACGGAAAGAAGCTATTGAGAATATTCAAGATGCAATTGATGGATATATAGCAAGTTTAAAAAAGCATAATGAACCTATTCCGCCATCAATTCAAGAAGAAATTGTTGAGGTCGCAAGTTGAGTAAATTACCAATAATTTCAGGCAAACAAGTTTGCAAGATGTTTGCTAAGATAGGCTACTTTATAGACCATCAAACGGGAAGCCATATTATTCTAAGAAATGAAAACCCACCTTATCGCAGATTAACAGTGCCAAACCATAAAGAAATTGCTAAAGGAACTTTGAGAGCTATTATACGGCAAAGTGGATTGACAGCAGAGGAATTCAGAGAATTAATGGAATAGACTGAACTGTTTGCTGTGAGATTCTTCTTCAAAAACCTACCAAGAATATGCAAACAGGGACGTCAGAAAAATTCTTCCCCTTCACTTCGTTCAGAATGTCCAGCAAGCTGGATAAGAAGCTTTACAAAACAGAAATTCTCACGCAAAGTCGCAAAGCCGCCAAGAATTAAGAAAATAAAAGCAGAAAAACTACTTAGGCATAAGAGATTATATTCCACAGCAAAGAGAGGAAAAGAAAGATTAGATAAGATGGATTCCCGCTTTCGCGAGAATGACAAAGGGCGAAGGCAGGGGACAAAATTGACTTGACTTAGGAAATTCTTTAATTAAGATATTTGCAGAATGAGAAGCGGGATAATGAAAAGACTGAAAGGCATTGTGCAAAAAAAACATTTTATTCCTATCTCTCTTATAATCGTTCTCGGCGCTATTATATATGCAAATTCTTTCAAGAATGAATTCGTTTACGACGATACCATTTTAGTAGCACGCAATATATATATCAAGAAATGGAACAACTTATTTAAAGTCTTTAATATGGATGTAGCCTGTGTTGAAAAAAACTTATTTAAAGACTTATTTAAGTTTAAGCCAGACTCTTCAAGAAAAACCGCTCTTTTTTATTATCGTCCCCTCCAGGTTGTATCTTATATGTTTGACTACTCCTTATGGCGGCTTAACGTATTCGGATACCATCTCGGTAATCTGTTATGGCATTTGTTAACTGCAATACTGGTATATTTTTTCGTCAATTTAATTTCCGGCAATCTGAAAATCGCATTCATTACAGGATTGCTTTTCGTAGTCAATCCGATGCATACGGAGGCAATAACGTTTATTTCTACCAGAACAGACCCGATGGCAAGCAGTTTCCTGTTATTGGCGCTTATGCTGTATATTAAATATACACAGTCTTGTAGAAAAGCTAAAATTCAGAATGAAACACCCCCTTCTGTCATTCTGAATGGAGCGAAGCGAAATGAAGAATCTAATAAAAGAGAGATTCTTCGTTTCACTCAGAATGACAAAGAGGACACTGTTCTGAAAGAAGTGAGAGATTCTTCTCCGCCTTCCACCAAACAAAAGTCGGACAAGCATGCACGGCTTTATTATGCCGGCGCAATTCTATCTTTCATATTAGCGCTATTATCCAAAGAAATGGCAGTAATGTTTCCATTTATACTAATATTGTATGATTATTCATTGGGGCGAACAGATGTTCCAAAACCGGTCAAGAAAATAGTATATAGTTACTCGCCTTTTTTCATAATTAGCTTAGCTTATATATGGTTCAGGTTTCATGCCCGAAATTTGGGAAGTTTTACGGAAAGCAGTACTGATTTATATTTGAGGATTCTTACCACCTTAAAAAGCATTGTTTTATATTTCAAATTACTTATACTCCCGTTTAATTTATATATGGACAGGACAATACCGACGGCAACTTCCATTCTTAATCCTGAGGTTTTGGTGTCTATTCTTTTATTACTAATCATCGGGACAGGAGTAATTTATTCATATCTTTCAACTTCGTTCAAGACAGGTAAACAAGGTAAGATTATTTTCTTTGGAGCGTTTTGGTTCCTGATATTTTTTATTCCCACTTCCAACATCTTATTATCATTAACAAGGAGTATGCTTGAGCATTGGATGTATTTCCCATCCGTAGGGTTTTTTATGATTTTAGCTACAGGCATCGTAAAATTGCTCGAGATGCCATCATTATCAAAACTTAAATATGTTATAATATCGGTTTTTACCGCAATAATTATTATGTATGCAGGACTTACGATAAAACAAAACAGGGTGTGGAAGAACGAATTTACGATATGCAGGAATATGTTGAAATATTATCCTGACAATACCGTAGCGCATAATAATCTTGGCAATGCTTATGCAAGCAAAGGGATGTTGTATGAAGCAATAAAAGAGTACAAAGAAGTGCTAAAAATAGCTCCTAATTCTCCGGACGTTTATAATAATCTCGGGAATACATATGCAAGCAAAGGAATGTTGGACGAAGCGCTAAAAGAATACAGGGAGGCATTACGGTTAAATCCTTACTTTCCACAAGCGCATAACAGCCTTGGTTCCTATTGCGCAGCAAAAGGTTTATTAGATGAAGCAATAAAAGAATATAAAACAGCGCTATTATTAAATCCCGATTATACCGAAGTATATGGCAATCTTGGAGTTATGTATGAAAGCAAAGGAATGTTCGATGAAGCAATAAAAGAATTTGAGAAAGCGTTAAGATTAGATCCGGATTTACCTGAAATCCATAATAATCTTGGAGTTGTATATATGAAAAAAGGAATATTAGACGAAGCAATAAAAGAATTCAATGAAGTATTAAAATTAGAGCCTGATTATCCAAACGTGCATAATAATTTAGGGAATATATATGTAAGCAAGGGAATGCCGGGAGAAGCAATAAAAGAATACAAAAAGGTGCAGAATACTTCGGGTATGCATACTATTCCTAAAAACGCGGGAGCAGTAGCCCTAAAAGGGTATAACGATACGACAAAAATAAATCCCGAACTCATAGAGGCGCACATTAATCTTGGCGATGTTTATAAAGCACAGGGGCTAATAGAAGAAACAATAATGGAATACAAAGAAGCGTTAAAGTTAGATTCGAATTACGTAAAAGCGCGTACCCATCTTGCCACTTTCTATCAAAATAAAAGGTTATTTGACGAAGCCATAAAAGAATATAAAAAAGTATTGTTAGTGGATACTACTTCTGCAGAGGCGCACAATAATCTTGGCAACGGTTACGCGGTAAAAGGACATAACAGTCAGAACGACATCCGCACAATGAAAGAATCATTTGAAGAAGCAATAAAAGAGTACAAAGAAGCATTAAGACTAAAACCCGATTATCTGGAAGCGTATAATAATCTCGGGAACGTATATAGAGCGAGCGGAAAACTTGAATTAGCCAGAGACGAGTACAAGAAAGCTTTAAAAATAGCCCCGAATAATGAAGCGGTGAAACAGAATTTGAAGAAAACAGAAGAGAGAATAGGGAAATAACAGACTAAAGAGATATTCTTCTTTGCCTTAGCAGGTCAGAATGACAAACTACGAGATTCTTCTCCGCCTGAGGCGGATCAGAATGACAAAACCGAGAAGACAGAGCAACATTTGTCTGTCATCCTGAACGAAGTGAAGGATCTCTAAAAAATGAGAGAATATTATGTTTATATAATGACCAACAAGTCAAAAACATTATACACTGGTATAACAAATGACATTGAACGACGAGTATCTGAACATAAGAGTAAACTGATTCGTGGTTTCACAAAAAGGTATAACATTACTAAACTTGTATATTATGAATCAACAAACGATGTAAGAATAGCAATTGAGAGAGAAAAGCAAATTAAAGGATGGTTACGAATAAAGAAGATTGCTTTGATAAAGTCCGTTAATCCTGAATGGAAAGATTTGAGTCTGTCGTTCTGAACGGAGTGCAGCGGAGTGAAGAATATTTCACAGAGAGATTCTTCGCTACGCTCAGAATGACAAAGGAGGGGGAACAGAGAGATTCTTCCCCTTCACTTCGTTCAGGTAACGGCGTAAGATAACAAAGTGTTTTTATTTGTCATCCTGAATGGAGCATAGCGGAATGAAGGATCTATTTCTATGAGATTCTTCACTTCGTTCAGAATGACAAAACTGGGACCAAACAAAAAATAAGGGAAAAATCATCTTTTTCGCTTGACAAGATGCTAAAATAGATACAAATATGATATTAGTATTATATTATTAGTCTTATATATAGAATGATGAGGGTTTTGAGGACGAGAAAAAAAAGATAAATAATGAAAAGATTTAGGTTTTTAATATTGTGTTTAAGCTTAGCAGGAACATTCTCCAATACTAGAGCTGCTGAAAGGGTAGTAGTAGATTATGTCGGAGGTGTCACTGCTAGTAAAGCGAACCATGTTATTGCGCTCCAAACTTCTACTTTTATATATGGTATGGTAGAATATATCTATCTCCAAAGTGAAGTAGGATCCGCAGGAAGTATCTCTAAAGTGTTTTTCTATAATAATGTCAGCACTCTTACTACTTTTACTACTTTAAAAGTCTATTTAGGAACTACAAGTAAGACAACTTTTACAGGTACCGGTGACTGGGTAACGACCGGATTAAATTCAGTATATAGTGGGAGTTTACCACTTGCAGTAGGATGGAATACTATAACATTAGGCACTTCATTTTCTTACGACGGAACAAATAATCTAGCCGTTATGATTGATAACGATTGGGGTAAAACTGTTTGGCCCGCTGCAAGCCAACCGGGTTGGGTTTACCAGACCACGGCGACTACCAATAGACATATGTATAAAACTTCTTCAGGAAATATGACAACTACTGCTCCCGGAGCCGGCTCAAGAGACGTGCAAATGGCCGCTTTCAAGATAGAAATTAGTGGTACGGGACCGGATGCCCCGACCATAGGAACGGCAACCGGGGCTTGTGATGCCGGATTAACGGTAACGTGGACCGATAATTCAGCCAACGAAGACAGGTTCGTTGTTTACAGAAATGCCACAAATATAGGGTCTGCGGCAGCCAATGTAACAAGTTATACTGACAATCCTCCGTTTACGACTATTGGACCTTACACTTATAAAGTATGGGCATCAAATACAAGCGGGTCAAATGCATCCGGAGTATGCACGGGAACAGCATCAATCAAGCCTGCATCTCCGACCAGTCCCACGGCAACCGGGGCTTGCAGCCAGGTAACGGTAAGCTGGACAGACGCTTCAAACAACGAAACGGGATTTATCGTTTATAAAAATGGCGCAGCTTTAGCTACACTAGCTGCCGGCACAACACAATATGTCAATACTTCTTTAACTACTGCAGGACCTTATACTTATGTAGTATGGGCATCAAACACCTGCGGGTCAAATTCATCCGGCGTATGCACGGGAACGGCATCGGTTACACCAACTGCCCCGAGTGGAGCTACGGCAACCGGAGCTTGTAACCAGATAACGGTAAGCTGGACCGATGCCTCAAGCAATGAAACCGCATTCATTATTTACAGGAATGCTGCGAATATAGGGTCTGTAGCTGCCAATGCAACAAGTTATGCCAATACTTCTTTAACTACTGCAGGACCTTATACTTATGTAGTATATGCATCAAATAGCTGCGGGTCAAACGTATCCGGCGTATGCACGGGAACGGCATCGGTTACTCCGACTGCCCCGACTATAGGGACGGCAACCGGAGCTTGTGATGCCGGATTAACAGTGACATGGACAGATGGTTCCAGTAATGAAGCAGGATTCGTAATTTACAGGAATGGAGCACTTTTAGCGTCTACGGCTGCCAACGCAACAAATTATGTTGATAACCCACCGTTTACTACTGCGGGACCATACACTTACAGGGTATATGCATCAAACACCTGCGGGTCAAATTCATCCGGCGTATGCACGGGAACTGCATCAATTAAGCCTACTGCTCCGACAGGGGCTGCGGCAACCGGAGGTTGTAACAATGTAACCGTAACGTGGACTGATGCGTCAACAAATGAAACAGGATTCACCATTTACAGGAATGGAGCACTTTTAGGGACTGCAGTTGCAAACACGGGAACTTATGTTGATAATGCAGCAACTTCAGGGTCTTATACTTATGTAGTATGGGCATCAAACACCTGCGGGTCAAACTCATCCGGCGTATGCACGGGAACTCCGACAACTTTTCCAAATTCTCCGACAGGGGCCGGGGCGACCGGGGGTTGTAACAGCGTAACGGTAACGTGGACAGATGCCTCGAGCAATGAAACAGGATTTGTTATTTTCAGAAATGGCTCAAACGTAGGGTCTGCTGCTTCCGGAGCACAAATTTATACGGATAATGCTTTAACTGTTGCAGGCGCTTATACTTACAGGGTATGGGCATCAAACGGGTGTGGGTCAAACTCATCCGGGATATGCACGGGAACGGCGGCAGTCAGCGCAAGCGCCCCAACTATGTCCGCACCAGACGGTGATTGCGGCACAATAACCATAAGCTGGTCAGACGTCTCAAACGAAACAGGATATGTTATTTACAGGAATGGAACAGCTTTAGTGTCTACAATAGCTGCCAACGCAACAAGTTATGTTGATAACGTAACTACCGCGGGACCATATACTTACAGGGTATACGCATCAAACACCTGCGGGTCAAACTCATCCGGGACAGCCCAGGGAACGGCATCATTTACTCCCACGGCTCCGGCTATCGGGACGGCGACGGGAGGTTGTGGTGCCGGGTTGACGGTAACATGGACAGACAATTCAAGCGATGAAACCAGATTTTTTATTTATAGAAATAATGTAAACTTAGCAAATACGGTTGCCGGGGCAACAATGTATCTTGACAATCCGCCGTTTACCACTGCGGGACCTTATACTTACAGGGTATGGGCATCAAATGCGTGCGGGTCAAATTCATCCGGCGTATGCACGGGAACGGCACAAATTAACGCAATTGCTCCCACTATCGGGACAGCAACCGGAGCTTGCAACCAAATAACAGTAACGTGGACAGATAATTCAAGCGATGAAGTTCGATTCGTTATTTATCGTAGTGGTTCAAATATAGGTTCTGCGGCGGCCAACGCAACAAATTATGTTGACGCTTCTCTGACTACTGCCGGACCTTATACTTATTATGTATATGCATCAAACACTTGCGGGTCAAATTCATCCGGCGTATGCACGGGAACAGCATCAGTTAGTGCAACTGCTCCGACGGGAGCTGCGGCGAGCAGCGACGAATGTACCAAAGTAACGGTAACTTGGACTGATGCTTCAAGCAATGAAGACAGATTTATTATTTACCGTAATGGTGTAAATGTAGGGTCTGCAGTTGCTAACACAGGGACTTATGTTGATAATATATCCACGGGAGGGTCTTATACTTACCAGATATATGCATCAAACACCTGTGGGTCAAACTCATCCGGTGTATGCACAGGAAAGGTATTAGGAAAAATAGACATTACGGCTCCGAATGGCGGGGAATCGGTAGCCGCCAGCGGACCTTACACTATAACATGGGATGCCACAGGACAGGGCGGAAATGTGAGTGTAGATTATTCCACAAACAGCGGAACAAGCTGGACTTCAATAATTGCCAGTACTTCTGAGACCGGTTCTTATAACTGGTCACCGGTCCCGGAGGTAACGACAACTACCGGAAGGGTAAGAGTACTTCGTACTGATGGACCTACCTGCACCAGCGCTTACGGAGATACAAGTGATGCGGATTTCTCCATCGAGGGTGTTGGTGACCAAATGAGCGGGGAATTCGGTTATTATACCGGAGCAATCGATGCCGCACAAACCGACGAACTATACCAACTTATAAGTTTGGGGTCAGGGTATCTTGGGATAGGAAGACTCAATAGTCGTCTTGGACTTATGAAATGGGCTGACAACGCTTCTCTTACTTTTTCCAAGTATATGTCAAGCGATGCTACAGCCACAGGATATACGGTTTGCAAGAGTTCAGAATCAGGCACTGATTATTATATATTAGGAGGAAAAGTAACACTCAGTGGTTATACTCGGAACCTTATCATAAAATTAGAAGACGATGCAACCGTAGTCGGCGCATATCGTTATGGTAGTGTATCTGCTTCAGGTGCCGTAGGAATACGTTCAATTATTGTAGACGGCAGTTATTATATAGCAACGGGAGCTTATGTTCAAGCTGTAAGCAATACTGACGTTCTTCTTATGAAATTGAACCAGGATTTAACCGTAAGCTGGGCAAAAAGCTATGAGCTTTCAGATGCCACTCATTACGATATAGGGTACGCCGTTGCAGAAGATGCAGCCGGTTATTATGGAATAACTGGCGCCAACGGAACTACAGCCGGATCCGACCTTTTTGTTATGAGAGTGTCAAGTGATGGGGCAACGGTCTCATGGCAAAAAAGCGTACATCTAAACTCTGCCGTTACCAATGTAGGATACTCCATTATAGCAGTTAGGGAGAGTGCAACTGATTATTATGTAGTTGCAGGGTATGCAAGTTCTTCCGGTAGTGCTAAGGGAAAGACCGGCGCTTCTATAGTAGTCGTAAAATTATTAGCTTCGGATGGAAGTATAAGCTGGATAAAAAACCTTTCCTGCGCTGCCGACAATGAGCCTGTATCTATTATCCAGGCTTCAAGCGGTTGTTATGTAGTAGCGGGTAATAGTGATGAAGGGGGAACTGATAATGATGTTTTCTTAGTAAAATTGAACACCGATGGAAGTGAAACATGGGCAGCTCCAAAAGCCATTAATGCCTGTAGTGGTGCCGGGACTCTGGCTAATCCCGACATGGCGCGTTCTGTCATCCAGGATGTTGACAACACATACGTAGTAGGTGGTTATGCCCAATTTGGTAATTCCGGTTATGATGTGCTTTTCTTAAAAGCACAAACCGACGGCGATATGCCAGATTGCGATAACGTAACTACCACAGACAATCTTTCTACTCCTTCCTATACGACACCTTCGATTAGCTCTTCCGTTGGAGATTTAGGAACAAGCATAACTACTTCTTACACTCCTACTTTTGCCGATTACACTGTAACATTAAGGGATATTTGCGGGAGTCCTTTCTCGGTTGAATTTACAGGTATGACAGCCAATCCGGAAGTAGGTTACATACAGTTAAACTGGTTTACCGAGACAGAGAAAGACAACTTAAAATGGTTACTGCAACGGTCCGAAAACAAAGAAGATAATTATACCCAAATTTCAGAAATACCCGCAAAAGGAGCAGGACCTAATAGTTATGTATATCCCGATTCTACCATAACACCGGGACTTACTTACTGGTATAAATTAGGAGCTATGGATAATTCGGGCAATACCGTCTGGTACAACCCGGTATCTGCATCCGCAAGACTTGAGAAGGATTTTCCGCTCTCGTTGAAACTTGAAAGCATTAACCCAAGTAATAGAACCGCAAAAATCAATTATACCGTACCAAGTAGTTCAGCAGCCCCTTATGTGAATATCACAGTTTATAATTCAGCAGGACAGATAGTTAAAATTCTTGTAAACGAAAAACAGAAACCCGGGCCTTACACCATATATTGGAATGGAAAAGATGCAAGGAATAAGACATTAGGAAGCGGTGAATATTTCTGCAGGTTAAAGACAGACGGGAAGCTGACATATAAGCTGATAAGAATGAGGTAGAACAGCAAAATCAAATATTAAAATTCAAAAATCAAATAAAATCCTAAGCTCAAAATCCAATAATCTGCCACAAAAGCACTAAAACCCACTAAACAGATAATTCAAATTCAACCACAGAGACCACAGAGAAAAGATTACCACGAAAGGTACGAAAATATAAAAGAACACGAAAAACAGATTAAAATCATAGAGCGCACAGATAACAGAACAGAGGACACAGAGAAAAGACCTGCCACAAAAACACTAAGGCACTAAAAACAGCGCACCCAAAAACACAAAAATAGCAGCTATTTGTAAAACTAACAGAAAAAAAGAATTATCCGCGAATGAACCATGCCTTATACAGTAAGCTGTGAATAATATGAAATATAGAATCTGCAAAAATAATATTCGGCAGGCAGGCACGAATAGTCGCGAATAACTACGGAGAAAACAAAAAAAGGAAGAGAATGAGATAGAATAGCAAAATCAAATATCAAAATTCAAATATTAAATATACAAATTAACAGCCCACCAATTCAAGGTCAGAGACAATAGATTATAAAAGTTATTATGTGGGAAGCATCTCCTGATGCTGATTCAACCAAAGATTCAAGATAAAAATCAGACTTTAATTTAACCTTGACAATTTTTTAAAAATACATAATATTCGCTATAATGAAGTTGAAGATGATTTTATCCCTCACTATTGTCTGTCTTGTCTCTGCTTTTTCGCTTGCGGGAATTTACCAGATAACAAATACAAAAATAGAAAAAGATAAAGCAGGAAGATTGGAATTCAATTTATTAGAGGCAATGTTTCCCGGGGCTAAAAGCTTTTTTCCGACTAACAAACCGGGTTTTTATACCCTCTCTGAAACTTCAGGAATCACAAAAAACGTTTCGCTAAAATCGCTTATTTCTGATACCGTTTGGGGAATATACGCCAATGATAATCAAATGACCGGAATAGTGTTTAAGATTTCCCAATATAAATTCGGGAGAACCGTTGAGACTTATGTTGCGTTAGGAACTGATACACTAATAAAAGGGACAAATACAGTAGACGGCCTCGGAACGGGAACAAAATCCAATGACTCGTGGCTCAGCCAATTCATAAATAAAAAAGAAACGGATATTTTGCTCAAAAAAGATGGCGGCACGATTGAGGTTGCCCCATCAACTGCTATGTCAGTTCGCGTTATGATAAACAGTATAAGAGAAAACATAAATACATATAAATATTTACTGGAAACAAAACAAATTACCGAAGCAAAAGTTATTGAAACAAGCCGTCAGGATTCTTTATAAGTTATCGGGGAACAGAGAAACCCAGCAAAGCTCTGCTGTAAATAAGAGCTTATAAACAAATGATGATTGCAAGAAGAATAAATGCCTGGAAACATTTTAGTAATGGAGTAACGATAAACAATCCCGTTCTTGTATTAATGCTGGGATTATGTTCCGTTATTGCCGTATCCACGAATGTTTTAAACGCGCTCGGGATGGGAATTGCTTTCACTTTTGTTATGGTATGTTCTAATGTTTTAATATCACTAATAAGAAACGTTATCCCGGATGCGATAAGGATTCCGGTATTTATCGTTATTATATCAACTTTTGTTACGATTACGGATTATGTTTTGCAAGCATTTATGCCTGTTATTCATTCTCAACTCGGCATTTTCTTGCCGTTAATTGCAATAAATTGTATAGTGTTTGGACGGGCGGAATCTTTTGCCTCCAAAAACAACCCCATTGCTTCTTTATTTGACGGATTTGGAATCGGAATCGGGTTTACAATCGTCATATTTTTAATGGGCGCAATAAGAGAAATATTGGGAAACGGGACGATATGCGGGAAAGTGGTTTTAGGTAAAGCGTTTGCGGCATCACCGATAGCATTTATGATACTTCCTCCCGGTGGATTTCTTGTAATAGCTTTTTTAATGGGAATGAGAAACTGGCTTTCTAATAAGGAGAAAAAGTAAATTATGCAATCATTATTTTTAATTTTTATATCTGCTTTTCTTGTAAACAACATTGTTTTAATGCGTTTCCTCGGGTTATGTCCATGGCTTGGAGTATCTAATCGTATTGGTCCTGCTCTAGGAATGTCAGTTGCGGTCATATTTGTAATGCTTTTATCTTCGTCCGTTACATGGATTATTTATAATTTTTTACTGCTTCCAATGGGACTGGTATACTTGAGAACGATGGTTTTCGTGCTTGTTATCGGCACACTTGTGCAGTTTGTGGATTTATTTTTGAAGAAAAATAGACCTGCGTTATATAAATCATTGGGAATATACCTCCCATTAATGGCAACAAATTGTATAATTCTTGGCGCAGCTTTTTTAATAATCGATTATAATTATAATTTCATACAGAGTATAGTTTTCACATTAGGCGTTTCGCTAGGGTTTATGCTGGCGATGATTATGCTTTCGAGCGTAAGAGAACGAATAGACACCGCAGACATTCCACCTTCTTTAAGAGGCGCACCAATTGCTTTCATAACGGCTTCGCTGATGTCACTTGCATTTCTTGGTTTTAGCGGGTTATTTGGGCTTTAAAAAGTTGATTGATTTGTAAACAGATAACAAAAATTTGCACCGCAGAGGCGCAGAGAACGCAGAGGTGAATAAAATTTTTTAGGACGCAGGTTTTCGCAGGTTAACAAATAATAGATTAACGTTTTAGAATTAAAAAAACAGAATGGAGATAGAAAGCAGAGGGGACACACCTGCCTTCGGCAGGCAGGGAGGGAAAAAACAAAGAGGTCACAGATGCCAGAGGTAAATAGACATCTCTGTGTTCTCTGTGGTTGAGTTTTTAAGCACATAGGAGGTTTGATTATGAAAAATTTTGCTAAATCCGTAGTGTCAAAATTCCCGAAAAATATTGAATACGGGGATGTTAGGGTTATATTAGAAAATTCCGAACGTATGATGGTAAAGAACGGGCAAGTTGAAGCCATAAGTAGTTCGGAAGATTTGGGATTCGGAATTCGTGTTTTATTAAACGGAAGCTGGGGATTTGCAAGCAGTTTCAAAATGGATAACGCCGGTATAGACAATATTATGAAACAAGCCATTGACATAGCAAAAGCCTCGTCTCTTGCAAAAAACGTTACCGGGGTAAAATTGTCCGGAGTTAAGCCCGTTACCGGTGAATACACCACTCCTTACAAAGAAGACCCGTTTAAGTTATCTTTCGAAGAGAAAATTTCATTATTACTGGAAGCGGATAAGATTTTACGAAAGGAAAACGTTAAAATATCTTCCTCGCATCTTACTTTTCGACGTATTTACAAGATATTTGCTTCAACCGAAGGTTCATTTATAGAGCAGACGGTTTTAGTTTCCGGTGGAGGGATTAATGCCATAGCCATAAAAGACGGGGAAATGCAAAACCGTTCCTATGGAAATTATGGAACATCCGGGTACGAGTTTGTACGTGACTTAAAATTAGTTGAAAATGCACCCCGCGTCCAGAAAGAAGCTTGTGAATTGTTAACTGCGGAACCCTGCCCCTCGGGAAGCAATACGATAATATTAGACAGCGAACAGCTTGTGCTGCAGGTTCACGAATCTATCGGGCATGCGGTTGAGCTTGACAGAGTTTTTGGAACGGAAGCTTCTTATGCGGGAACTTCTTTTGTTACTACAGAGAAGTTGGATAAATTCAAATACGGGTCTGAAATCGTAAACATAACGGCAAATGCTATGACAAAAGACGGGTTAGGAACGGCGGGATGGGACGATGAAGGCGTGCCTGCTCAAGTTACTCCTATAATAAGAAATGGTATATTCGTAGGATATTTATCTTCACGTGAATCGGCTTCTATAATTGGGAGAAATAGTTCAGGCGCCATGAGAGCAGACGGTTGGGACCGCATTCCCATAATAAGAATGACAAACGTAAATATGGAACCCGGCAGCTGGAAACTTGAAGACCTTATTGCAGATACAAAAGACGGTTTGTTTTTACAATCCAACAAATCCTGGAGTATAGACGATATGCGGGAAAACTTCCAGTTTGGAACAGAATATGCACAAAAGATAAAGAACGGAAAATTGTGTGGGGCAATAAAAGATGCTACTTATACAGGATATACACCCGAATTCTGGGGAAATTGTGATGCAATCTGTAATGCCGATTACTGGCAAATACACGGTGTAACAAATTGCGGGAAAGGCGAACCGGGACAAACAATGTTTGTTGGGCATGGAACTACACCGGCAAGATTCAGAAACGTAAAAACGGGAATATTCAGGAAGAAATAAGGGTCCACACATAGAAGCTTAAGTTAAAGCTACAGAGACTCAAGCTGCCTGCCTGACGGTAGGCAGGGAAGCTTAAGTTACACTCACAAAACAATCTAATTGCGTTATACACACACTATTTCTTGACTTGTTTCTTTATTATGCTAGCATACCAAGTTAATAATATATATGGTTAAATGGTTTACTCCTTCTAAAATTATTTTCATTGGTTTTTTAACTTTGGGACTGGTAGGCGGCATATTATTTACATTACCAATTTCCTCTCCCCAGGGAAAAGAATGTAGTTTTGTAGATGGTTTATTTACCGCGGTTTCTTCCGTGTGTGTAACCGGGCTTAATATTAAAGATACTCCCAACGATTTTACCACTTTTGGGCAAATAGTTATGCTTTTGTTAATACAAATAGGCGGTATAGGATATATGAGCATAGCGGCATTATTGTTTTTCCTACTTAGAAGACGGTTTTCCGTTCGACAAACCACTTTAACGGAAGAATCCATAGGATATTCTTCGGGTGAGATACAAAAATTTATGGTAAAACTCATTAAAATTACGGTAACTTTCGAGTTAATAGGAGCCGTTATATTAAGTACTTATTTTGCAGTAAAAGGAATTCCCGGAGCTATTTTTAAAGGTATATTCCATTCGGTAAGCGCATTTTGCAATGCAGGGTTTTCGTTATTTTCAGATAATTTATGTAGTTTCGTAGACTCGCCGGTAATCGTTTTAACAATAGGGTTTCTTATTATATCCGGGGGATTAGGTTTCGTTGTATGGAAAGACATAAGGGAGAATATACTTCACAAGAAAAGGCTTGATCTAAATGCAAAACTCGTTATAATTACAACTCTAATATTGCTAGGTATAGGAATAATCGGGGTTCTTGCATTTGAATGGTCAGGAACTTTAGGGGCATTTCCCGTAAAGACGAAGATTCTGGCATCCTTTTTCCAGTCCGTTACTCCAAGGACAGCAGGGTTTCAGGTAGTTAACGTAGGAAATTACCAATCCGCAACCCTTTTGCTCACTATAATTTTAATGTTTATCGGAGCATCTCCCGGGGGAACCGGTGGAGGTATAAAAACGACAAGCGCCGCAACTATATGGCTTTGTTTGGTAGCGTTTATGAAGAAAAAACGTGATATAGTTTGTTTCAACAGAAAGATGGGGCACGTGAATATTGAAAAAGTTTATGCCGTTACGTTTACGGCGATACTGGTCGTGATTACAGGTATAATGATACTTACCCTTTCCGAGAAAGGGCAGTCGTTTGTTGCTCTTGTTTTTGAAGACGTATCTGCATTTGGCACGGTAGGTTTGTCAATGGGGTCAAAAATTAATCCCTATTGCAGTCTTGCTTATGATTTTACTGATATAGGTAAAATAGTTCTTATTATAACTATGTTAATTGGCAGAGTGGGGCCAATTATTGTAGGAACACTATTTTTACCATTACCGGAAAGAGAAATAATAAAATATCCAAAAGATGAAGTTTTGGTAGGATAAAGGGACGGAGGAATTATGGGACAATATGCAGTTATTGGATTAGGAAATTTTGGAATGGCAGTAGCAAATGCTTTAATCAAAAAAGGAATGCAGGTAATAGGCATAGATAAAGACGGTAAAAAAGTAGAACAGGCGGCAGAATTAGTAACAAAAGCGCTTGAAATGGACGCAACGGATATAGAAGCACTTAAGGAAAGCGGTGTAGCCGCAGTAGATGCAGCAATTGTCGGAATGGGAGACGATATTTCTTCAAGCATACTGGTTACGCTTTCTTTAAAAGAATTAGGCGTGCCAATTGTTATTACAAAAGCGACTACACCATTACAAGGAAAAGTATTGGAAAAAGTAGGCGCAACAAGAGTAATTTATGCCGAGCAGGAAATGGGCGAAAAGGTAGCCGAATGGCTTATTGAACCGGATATTTTTGAGCATATAAAACTTGCGCCTGATTATTCGATAGTAGAAACGGAAGTGCCGGATACTTTTGTGGGCCGCAACATTGAAAAATTGGAAATAAGAACAAAATATGGGGTACAGATTATAGCAATAAAAAGAAAACAGGGACAAATCCAAATAAGAAAAGACGGAAAATTAGAGCCCACCGGGGAAGGCGAGAATATTATAATTGCACCATCCCCAAAAACCGAGTTGATAAAATTCGACAGACTTGTAATAATCGGGTCAAATAAAGATATAGAACGATTAGGCAAGATAAAATAATTTTATCCGAATATCTATATTTTAATTTTCTAACCAAATCCATAATATTTATTTTATGCCCGAACAACGAATTCTTGCAATTGACTACGGGGAAAAGAGGATAGGGTTAGCGATTTCAATACCGGGATTCAAAATGGTTGAACCGTTGAAAACTCTGGAAAGCAAGAAATTATGGGAAGGGTTGGAAGAAGTATTTCAACAATATGATATCAAAACGGTAGTTGTCGGGCTTCCATTGAGAACGGATGGGAAAGATGACAAAACCACTACAAAAGCAAGAGAATTCGCGAAAGCGATTCAACTTAAATTCAATATCAATGTTGAATTATGGGATGAGAGATACAGCACCGTAGATGTAGAAAACATATTGAAAGACCTCGGAAAACATCCATCTAAAGAAAAAGGGAACATAGATAAGTATGCCGCTACGCTGATACTTGAAGAATATCTTGCTTCTCTGCCGTAGGCAGGAGAGTTTTTTCCACAAAAACGCGAAATAAAAACACTAAAATAAATTCGGACAGGATTTACAGGATTAGACGGAAAAGATAGTATTCTGCCCAAAAACTGAAATCAGCCAAACAGAAACATAAACAAACTGTTTTGGGCTAAAGCCCGAGAGAATATTTTTGATTGACTTTCCCCCGTCCTAAAGGACGGGGTAATTAAAAAGAATTAGAGCTAGTTGGTTTAACCTACCGTTTTTTTGAATTTTTTGAGGGCAAGTACGGAGACGACAAGCCCATATATGAAAAGCGCCGTTACTTCGGGCAGTAATTCCATAAAGGTCAATCCTTTCAAGAATATACCCCTTAATATTACAATATAATATCTCAACGGCATTATGTAGGTTATATATTGTATAATCTGGGGCATATTTTTTATCGGGAAGATAAACCCCGATAGGAGCATATTGGGAAGCATAAAGAACATTGCGCTTATCATTGCCTGCTGTTGAGTCGCGGAAATAGTCGATATGAAAGTGCCGATACCAAGATTTACGAATATCGCAAGCAAAGAAAGAAGAAGCAAAAGCAGAATATTTCCCCTGAAAGGCACATGAAACATAAGGATTCCTGCAACCGTTATAAACACGACATCTATAAGGCCGATTATTATATACGGGATAATTTTTCCCAGAAGAAGTTCGTAAGGTTTTATAGGGGTAACGATAAGTTGTTCTATGTTCCCGTATTCTTTTTCCTTAACAAGAGAAAGAGAGGCGATAACCATTGTAACTATTATAAGTATAAGCCCGATAATCCCGGGTATCATCGTATCCGTGCTTTTGAGTTCCGGGTTAAACAATATTCTTTCTTCAATAGTTATATCAGGGATATGACCTATAATGTTTCCGAACTGTCTCATTTTATCACTAAAGATTTCTTTTGAAAAATTATAAATTATAATTGAACCGTAATTAATTGCTGCGCTGCCGACATTGGAGTTGCTTCCATCGGTAATAAACTGCAAACTCGTTTTTTCTCCTTTTTTTATTTTCTCCTCAAAATTTTCAGGTATGCTTAAAACACATTTCACATCACCTTTAGTTAAAGCCATTTGTATATCATTTTTATCTTTTGAGACGGATTTCAGGTCAAAATATTCTACATTGGAAAACTTAGAAATCAGAAGTCTTGAATAAGAGCTCAAACTCCTATCCACTACCATTATGGAGATATGTTTAATTTCCGTCGTAACGACATACCCGAATACAAGCATCTGAAGGATTGGCGCAACTACAAGAAGCGGCAGCATACGTCCCCTTATTATATGCAGGATTTCTTTTTGAAATATTTTCAATATTCTGCTTTTGCTTGTTTTCATTTTATGCTTAAATCTTTCTCTTTTTAATTACCCTTGCAGAAACAACAAGGAAAAAGACACTAACTGCCATTAAAAACAATGCTTCTTTATAAAGCATTAAAATAGTAACGTCCTGTTTAAGGAAGATAGACCGCAAAACGTTCAAGAAATATCTTGCAGGCACAAAATATGAAAATACCTGTATAGCTTTAGGCATACTTTCTAAAGGGAAGGCAAAGCCTGACAAAAGGATAGAAGGGAGCAGGGTAGAGAAAAACGTCATCATAATGGCTTCTTCCTGTTTTTTGGCTATACTGGACATTAACATACCCATACCGAGCGCGCATAAGATAAAGAGGAAAGAAAAGAACAAAAGCGTAACTATATTCCCCCTGAAAGGCACATGGAACCACAATATTCCAAAGAAAGTGACGAGCAAGACATCTATAATGCCTATTATAATATAAGGTGTAAGTTTGCCGATAATCAATTCTGCAGAAGTCACAGGCGTTGACATTATTTCCTCATAAGTGCCGTTTTCTCTTTCCCTGACTATCGTTAAAGATGTGAGCAAAGCAGCAACAAGCATCATTATAATTGCGATAAGTCCCGGTACTACAAAATTAGCGCTTTTGAGTTCCTGGTTATACCAGACTCTTATTTCCGGCGATATATAGGGGAATTTTTTGGAATTTATGCCTTTGCTTTTGACGAAATCCATTTTAATATTATTTGCAAAGTTAGAAGTTAAAACCTGCAAGTACCCGACACCGATTATTGCCGTATTCGCTATACTGCCGTCAACAATATATTGTATTTTTACATCTTTTCCCTTTTTCAGGTTAAAACTAAAATCCGAAGGTATTACTACTATGACTTTTATTCTTTCTCTTCTTAATGCTTTGATATTCTCATCCATATTGTTGTAAGCATTTTCGTAAGGAATAAAGTATCCCGAGCTGACTATTTTGTTTATATATCCTCTTGATAAGGATGAGTTATCCCTGTCTATTATGCCTATATCAATATTTTTAATGTCAAAGGTTACGGCATAGCCATAAATAAGAATCATTACTATGGGCATTATAAAGACTATAACAAGAGATCGTTTATCCCTTACAATTTCCACGAATTCTTTTTTAAATAAAGCGTATATTCTCTGAAAATTTAGCATTTTATTTTACCTTCTATTGTAAAGTTTCTACCACGAAAAACAAAGAAATTATAGAAAACACGAAAAACAAATAATTTACAAGTACATTGTTCATATTATTCTTACCACAAAAAACATATTACCACGAAAAAACAAAGAAATTCTGAAAGTCACGAAAAACATATTTAAATTTATAATTTTGCTTGAGAGTTCATCAAAAACTGTCTTTTCTTCGTGCTTTCGTGTTTTTAGAACTTTCGTGGTAATGTATTTATTTTCCATTTTAAATCCTTTTATCTATTACTTCTACCACGAAAAAACAAAGAAATTCTGAAAGTCACGAAAAACATATTTAAATTTATAATTTTGCTTGAGAGTTCATCAAAAACTGTCTTTTCTTCGTGCTTTCGTGTTTTTAGAACTTTCGTGATAAACATTTTTTTAGTTCTTTTTCCTGATAAGGTTTATGAAGATATCTTCCAGCGAAGGGTTATCTTCAAAGATACTTTTATATTTTATTTCTTTAGTTTTACAAAAATCTTTTATTTTTTTCTTTGCTTCTTCAATATCAATATCCTGTATAATATGGACAATAGAGCCGTGCAAGGATATGTCTTTTACGGGCATTTCTATTTTTTTCAGCGTATTAAATTCTTTTACATAGTTTTCGGAAAGTTCAACGCATAGAATGTTTCCTTTTATGAATTTCCCTTTTATTTCATCTATTTCGCCAATATCGACAAGTTTCCCCTGGTTTATCAACGCAATTCTATTACAATTTTCCGCCTCATCCATATAATGGGTAGTAACGAGTATAGTCGTGCCTTGTTGCGCCCATTTTTTTATTATTGCCCAGAATTTTCTTCTTAATACGGGATCAACTCCGGCAGTCGGTTCATCAAGGAACAGGATTTTAGGAGTATGAATAAAAGCGGTTGCAAGAGCGACTCTTTGTCTAATTCCCGCGGGAAGTTCGGCAGTTATGGTGTTTTTATATTCTTCTATATCGAGCATTTCTATGATTTCTTTTATTTTTGCCTCTTCCCCATCGACACCATATATCCCGGCATAGAATTTTATATTTTCATAAACAGTAAGGTCCGTATATAACGAGAATTTTTGTGACATATACCCGATAATTGTTTTTATTTTTTCAACATCTTTTTTTATATCGTAATTTTCTACGGATACTTCTCCTTTTGTCGGGATAAGCAACCCGCATAACACTTTTATCGTCGTGGTTTTGCCTGCGCCATTTGGTCCAAGGAATCCAAGAATTTCACCTTCTTTTACGTTAAAGGAGATATCGTCTACCGCCGTAAACGTCCCGAATTTTTTCGTCAGGTTTTGGACTTTTATGCTATATTTTTCCATAGTTATTATTTTTTGCTGCCCACTACTAACCGAACGCTTAATAAATGTATTTATTCAAAATACGCAAGGCTCCCGCCAGAGCGGGATAAATTCCACCTTGCCCTACAATTTTTTCATTCATTCCAAAATCCAGTCCGCCTCAGGCGGACTAAAATCCAAAATTCTCCATATCCCGAATAACTTTTAACGAATATACGATTAACGTTTTTTCCACTCTCTTTTTATTCAGCATTTATCATTTCCCATCGCTCTCATAAACACATCTTCTATTGACGGGGATATTTCGTTTATATGAAACAATTTACTAAACTCCTTTGTAAACGCTTCTTTCCCATCTTTCTTAAGTATTACTCTTATTTTTTCCCCTTTGAAGGAAATATCCACAACAAAAGGTTCTACGTTTTTAATTACTTTTTCATCTATGTTTTTTCCTTCAACCGGGGTAAGTTCCATCACCGTGTTATCCATTTTTTTCACTTCAACAGGATTACCTTTGATTATAATCCTACCTTCAAAAAGGAGTATTATTTTATTGCACAATTCAGCTTCATCCATATAAGAAGTGCTAACGATTATAGAAGTCCCTTTCTGTGAAAATTCCTGTAGTATTTGCCAGAAATCCCTTCTTGAAACGGGGTCAACGCCAAGCGTAGGTTCGTCCAGTATGAGAACATCGGGCTTATGAATAAGGGTAGAGATGAGGGCAAGTTTTTGTTTCATCCCTCCGGACAAGTTTTTTGCCTGTCTGGTTTTGAAATTTGCAAGTCCCGTCAAATTTAGAAGGTACTCTCCCCTATCTTTATATTCTTGTGGCGAGACTCCAAAGATTCCTGCAAAGAATTTTATATTTTCTTCAACGGTAAGCGTAGGATAGAGATTGAACTTTTGTGACATATATCCCGTATGGTATTTTATTTTTTCGCAATCTTTATCAATATCAAAGTTCATTATAGATATTTTTCCGGACGTTTTTTCAAGAATACCCGTAAGTATTCTGAGAAGGGTTGTTTTTCCCGAGCCGTCAGGACCTACTATGCCGAATATTTCTCCCGTATTTATATCAAAAGATATATCGTCAAGGGCTTTATGTTTATTGTAAAACTTAGTTAAATTTTTAACTGATACAGTATTCATATTATTCTACCCTAATTTGTCATTCTGAGCGTAGCGAAGAATCTCTCTGTTATTCCACAATCCAAAATCTGCATTCTTCCCCCTCTGTGTCCTCAATCTATTATCTGTTCTTTCCACCATAGCTAGGGTAGGCGGGGTGACGTCACCCCGCCCCTACCCGTGTGTTTTAAAAGTTTTTCGTGGTAATGTAGTTTCTTTTTTCCATTTTAATTTTATCTTTTCTTTAGTCTTGCGTCTGCAGGCATACCGGGTTTAAATATTCCTTCATCATTTGAAAGAGATATTTCAATTGCAAAGACCTCTTTTATTCTTTCATCTTTTGTCTGGATATTTTTGGGCGTAAATTCCGCCTTATCGGATATGTAAGTAATCTTGCCTTTGAAAGTTCTGTCTTTATAGGCATCTATTCTGATTTCGGCTTCATCTCCGACTTTTATTATTTCCATTTCTTTCAACGGCATATATATGGTAAGTTTAACTTCTTTCATATCGCCAAGCGTAAACAGGGGGGCAAGCTGGGATATAAGTTCTCCTTCTTCTACATATTTGTTAATTATTGTCCCGTCCCACGGCGCTTTTATTTTAGTTTCTTCTTTCATTATTTCTGCCTGGGTCAGTTTTGCTTTTATCTGGTTATAGAAAGCTTCTGACTGGTCATATTTCTGCTTGGGTATGGAATTTGACTTATAGAGAGCAGAGACTCTTTTGAAGTCTTCCTCTGCTTGAGTATAAACGGCTTTTGCTTCATCGTATTGGGCATTAATTATCCTGTCGTCAATTTCCGCAAGTATTTTATCTTTTTCGACGTTATCTCCTTTTTGAACGTATATTTTTGTAACCCTGCCGGCGATTTTTGACGCAACGTCAAGTTCCTTGATTTCTATGGTACCGGAAGCTTCTATGTAATCTTTTTCTTTACATCCATTACAAACACACATCAGAATTATAGTTAGAAAATATAATCCTTTTCCCATTTTTCCCCCTTTTTTATTATATTGGGCAAGGCATTAAAGCCTTGCCTACCCTCAATCTCCATTTTTTAAAAGCCGCTTATAAATGGAAATCTACCGTTACATTTCCGTTAGGCTTTATTGAACCAACCTGAAAAGATGACCATGCGTTGGTACTGTCTTTTGCACGAACTTTATATTGCATATCTAGCCCATACCCGTTATCATTTTCATAACAAAAATACCAGAAATCATAACTACCTAAATAACTTGAACTTGAAGCAGTAACACTAGTATCTATTTTTATATGCGCACCATCTGGAATAGTTGTATCATTACTCATCCATCTTGTCATTTCAACAAGTGTGTTGGCTACTTTATTTGTACCCCACCACACATCCCCCCCAAGATTATAAGTATCATTAGGAGGCGCTGGTTTATCGCCACATCCGGTTACTAATATCCCAAGAATGAATAGGAACAACAAATACTTTATTTTATTTTTCATTTTCCTCTATTTAATAACCGATTATTCTATTTAATTCTGCGCAGGAAATTTTATAATCATACAGAGCTTTCAGGTATTGGAACTTTGCTTCTGCCAGAGCGATATGTGAATCAAGGACATCCATATTTGTCATTGTCCCGTTTTTATAATTATCGTTTGCTATATCGTAAGCCCTGTTCGCAACGTCAATATTCTTTTCCCACAGGGAAAGCGTTATTTGGTTTTCATTTTTATAATCGAACGCATTTTCAAGTTCAATTTTTATTCTCTTTTCAATAGAGGAAATATTTATGTCGGATTCTTGTTTTTTAAAGTCATATTCCTTCATTTCAGCTCTATGTCTTCCGAAGGCAAAAAACTCCCAGTTGAAGAGAATTCTTATATCCCACCAGTTTTCCCAGTTATCCGCGTTAAAAGTAAAATCCGCATCTTTATCCATTAAGTTATAATTATACTGGAAAGCAACTTGCGGGAGCACAGAAGCTCTTTTCATATTCCTGATATCGTTATTTATTTTTTTCATTTCTTGCGCAATCACTATTTCAGACCTGTTTTCAAGGGCTTTATCCGTTGCATCTTTCAGGGATATTTCCGATTCGGAATTATGATATTTTAATTCGCCTTCAATGACAAGGCTATCTTCAATCTCTTCGCCTATAAGGAAAGCGAGTTGTTTGGTTGCGGTTTTCATTTCTCTTTGGGTTTTTATGAGTCTTGGCTGCCAGGAAAAGAGTTGGGATTCCGTTTTCAGGGAATCATATTCCGTAGCAGTACCATTTTTAACAAATTCCCTTACCAAATCAAGATGTTTTTGGAGGGTAGTTATTGTCACCTGTATCAATTTTTCCATTTCTTTTGAAAGGACGATGGAGTAGAAGACTTTTGTGACATCAACTTTCAGTTTCGTTTTGGACATTTCAAGTTCGGCGGATTTTATTTTATATTCCGATTTATAAGAATTAAGCACTGCCATATTCCGTCCGCCCAGATATAAAGGTTGGTTTAGTTTAAGTCCGCCACTGTAGTTGTTTTGGTGCGCATATTGCAATAAAGGATTTCCTGCTATTTGCGGAATTGTGGCTCCCGGAGTGAAGAAAGACTTAAAATCAAAAGCAGGAGGCTCTTTACTTAAATGGGTATAAAGACCGGTTAAGCTAAGGGTAGGCAGGAAATAAGTTTTCGCCTGGTAGATTTTTGAGCTTATGGCATCAAGTTCTTTTTGAGTTTTCATAATATCGGGGTTGTTTTTCATTGCTTTATTTAAGCAGTCATCAAGGGTAATGGGTTTAGAGAAAGAAAGCATTGGAAATAGTATAAATAGAAATAAGTAAAGAACTCTTTTCATTTTCACCTCTCTTTCCTACCCACGGCAGGAAGGTTTTATACCATCAAGTACTAATTTGACTATAAATTCTTTTCTTTCTTTTATAAATTTATCAAAGTCGGAAGGTTTATATACGCCGATAGCTTCAAACAGCGGTCTTGCAAAAAAGGATGCCATTACCTGCCCGGCAATACTTATTATCAGATGAGCTAAATTAATACTTCTTATCTCGCCTGATTTCATTTTTTTATCAAAGTATTTAAATATGTTACCGGTATCGGGGTTAAGGGGAAAGAATTGTGATTTTGAAATATCTTTCAGTATGTTATATTTTGTAAAATCTTTTCCTCCACGGCTGAACTCGTATTGAACAAGACGCAGGTAATCCGGGTTTTTAGAAGCAAAATCAACATAAATATCTATAATTTCTTTTATTTTATTTTCAATAGACACATCTTCATCGCTTATATTAATAAGGTTTTCAATAACCGTTTTAAAAATACTTATCAAAGCTTCTTTATATATTTGTTTTTTGTTTTTATAATAGTAGAATAGCATTGCTTTATTGATTTTTGCTTTGTCGGCAATTCTCTGCATACGAGCGCCGTAGAAGCCGTATTCAAGGAACTCCTTAATAGCGTATTTAAGGATTTTTTCTTTTGTTGAGTATTTCGTATTAGTATTATTAGCCATTTCGATTATTAACTAACCAATTGGTTAATTCATAAATAAGAAATTGTCAAGAGATTTTTTGTACTAAATAAAAAACTACAAAAAGAAAACAAAATACAGAAAACTAAACAAAAGAATATTCACCGCAGAGTCGCAGAGGAAAAACAGAGAGTACTGAGAACAGAAAGTCGAGAGTAAAACAAACTGCAAACAGAGGACACAATACAGAAGAGTTTCCCCGAGAGGGCGCAGAGAAGAATGAGTAAAAAATTCACATGGTGATATAGAGACGCGCAAACATAAAAAAAGGAATTCTAAGATTAAAAGGATTAGCGGATGAGGCTATAACTGAAGCCAATCCAAGCTCTTATATCCCAGCGATTATATTCTACGCTTTCGTAAAGTTCGTCTCTCCAACTCGCCTGCGCATCCTGACCTTCAATATCTGCCGTAGCTAAGGTAACATAGTCAAATAAAAAACCAACGGTAAAGCATAGTTTAGACATATTTGACGTTTCAATCGGTTTTTCAAGCGCAGACAAAATCGGCACCAAACTCTGTCTCCAGCAGGCACCTAAGGAAATTCCATAAACCGACGAAAACTTTCCGTGAAGAAATATATCAGATGTAGTATCCATTATCGGGTTACATACATTGAACGCAGAAAAAGGTCCTCCACCTATCCATACAGAAGTAAACGGTTGCTGGTTATAGACAAAATATTTAGCCACAAAAGATACGGGGATAGAAATCACATCATACCCCTCGGTAATTTCTACAAATCCATTTCGGGGAGGAGCAGCTTTAGCAACAGTATCTGCATCCCATATCCTAAAGCCTGTTTTGTAGAAACCACAGGATAATTCCATCCCTCCTGCTCTCCCGGGAAAATTAAGTTCCATTACGACTTCAGGCATAAAGGCAGACGATATAGTATTGTTCCTTGCATCTTCCCCTGTTATAGCATATACACCGCTATCGCCATAAGTTTGAGTAAACACGCCAGAATTCACAGGGGAATCAAAATGTCTCCATACGTATTGCAATTCTCTTTCTGCCATTCCGCCATAGAGACAACTAAAACGTAAACCGATATCAATATTTGCGGGAGAATTATAATCGTAAATAGAGGTAATAATACCGGCAAATAAAATTATAAAACCCATATTTTGGTAGCATACTTTATTAAAAAAATTTTGTCAAGTGCGGAATTCCAATTTGGGATTGGGGATTTTTCCTGCCTGTCGGTAGGCAGGGAGTGCGGATTGAAAAAAGATTAACGAATTAGAAAAACAGAGAACAAAAAATTCTGCACACAGATAAACAAGATTAAAAAACGGATAACAGAAAGATACGAAAATAAAAGCAGCTAGCAGATATTTTGCAAGAGATTGTACGAGATTAGACAGTAACAGAAAGATAAAAAGTACAAACGAGATTCTTCGCTACGCTCAGAATGACAAAAAGGAGAACCAATAGGAAACAGGGAACAAATCAGGTGAGGCTGAAGAAGGAGAAGATAGCGTCTTTTAGAGGCTGTATATCCTGATGAGCAGATATGAACAATGCATCGGGATATTTAAGTTTAAACGTTTCAACGAGAAAAGCATCTTTATCTATTTTATTAAAGACATAAATCATAGGTCTTTTTATTACGCCAAGTTCTTCAAGCAGGGCATTTCCCGCGGCAAGATGTTCCTCACAATTAGGATGAGAAATATCAACAACGTGCAACCGCAAATCCGATTCAATCGCTTCCTGAAGCGTAGACTTAAACGAGTTGATGAGTTCGTGAGGCAGTTTTCTTAAAAAGCCTACGGTATCCGTAACAAGAACTTTTTCCAGATTCGGCCCCATAAGAGTTCGTGTCGTGGAATCAAGGGTAGAAAAAAGTTTATTTTCCACGAGCAAATCTGAACGGGTAAGTTTGTTCATAATAGTTGATTTCCCTGCATTCGTGTATCCTACAAGGGCTACTCGTCTGAGAGACCTGCGTTGATTTGATTGGACTATTCTGCTTTTTTCTATCATTTCCAATTTTTTATTAAGGGTATGGAGTCTATCCTTTATTTTACGACGGTCAGTTTCGAGTTTTTTTTCGCCGGGGCCCATTGTCCCGATACCTCCGCCGAGTCTTGACATTTCAATACCTTTACCGGTTAACCTTGACCTGCTGTATTTAAGCTGGGTAATTTCGACTTCAATTTTAGCGCCCATAGTACTAGCGTGTTTCGAGAAGATATCAAGAATGAGTTCTGTTCTGTCCAATACTTTTCTGTTTGTAATTTCTTCGAGGTTTCTTTTTTGAATACCGGAAAGTTCCGTATCAAAAATAAAAATATTGATGTTGAGTTCTTCGGCGATTTTGGCAAGTTCTTCGGCTTTACCTTTTCCGATAAAATAACGGGGGTCAATTTTTTCCCTGCGCTGGATTATTTTTTCTACGACTTCGCCGCCGGAGGTTTTGCCTAAATCAACGAGTTCATTAAGGAGGTCAATCTTTTCCTGTTTATCTTCTTTTTGAGTTATAACACCAACAAGAAATAGTCTTTCGTTTAGCACTTTTGTTTGAGTATAATGGGATTAAAGGTATAGTCAAGGAAATCTTTCAAAAACAGACAACAGAGTTTTCACCGCAGAGTCGCTGAGAACGCAGAGAACAAAAACAGAGAGAATTTTAGTCCCGCCATACCTGGGGCAAGCATAGATTCACACAGATAAAGAACAGCAAACAGTTTATTTTAGCAGCACAATTTTTTTAGTTAAGGCTTTTCCGCCAATATTAGCGCAGACAAAATAAATACCATTTTTAGGGATAGTTGTGGTAAAACTATAACTTCCTTTGCCCAAATTTCCTTCATATACAAACTGTTTTAAATTTCCGGCAACATCGTAAATTTTAAGCGATACGTTTGATAATTGGTTTATACTTAAAAGCATCACGGGTTTGTTATTTTGATAAATAACATTTAAGTCAACGGTTTCAATATTTGTCGTTTTTTCTTCAACCGGTGTCGGGCAATTGGATTCTATGGCATAAACGGGACCATCGTTTCCTATGCCTACAATTTCCACACAGCCGTCACCATCTATATCTCCTATTCCGTGTGTCGGGTGAACATCATTATTGAGAACATGTAATTCCCATTTCAAACTTCCATCTTCTCCACTTAGACAGGCAAACCAGCCTACGTGATTTGCGTCTATAACTTCAAGTTTACTGTCACCGTCAACATCTGCGAGTATAGGGATGGAACCAATCGTCTGTGACGTAGGGAAAGCGTAGCTCCAATTCTCCGTTCCCATAGCTTCATCCAGCGCCCTAATTCCATTGTTTCTCATAATTATTTCGAGGCGGCTATCATTAGCGATATCTCCAAGACTTACGCCTTCATTTACACCGATTCCGGCAAGCACTCCATAATTTTTTTTCAATATAAGCGCCCCGCTTTGGCCGTTAATTATATAAATAGAAGAACTATGATGCACGACAACTTCTACTATTCCGTCCAAATCAATATCGCCTAAAGTCGGCACAAAAATCAACCATGACGGAGTCCCGCTCACGCCACAATATTCGGTTGAACATCTCCATACGGTTGCTCCGGTTAAGCCATTAAGGGCATAAACCGTTTCATCGTTACTCGCTATAATAACTTCCGTACCGGGATTACCATCTACGTTACCAATTGCAGGAGAGCTATAAACGTTAGTGCCTCCGGTTTCCCCGGTATGTGACGTCCACATTGCAGCACCGGTAGCGCCTATAAAACATTTAGTAGAATCAATCGTATTTACAACCACTTCAACGGTATTCGTATCGCCATCAACATCTCCGATGACAGGAGACGAAGACAATTCGTTTCCTACTTTACGTGACCATTTAATTGCAGAACCATCTCCTTTGACAGCATAAAGAATGCCGTTACGGTCACCTATCAGAATTTCTATTGCGCTATCTCCGTCAATATCGCCTATTGCCGGGCCTGAAGTGTAAGTAGATGCACTTCCTAACTGTTTACTCCATTTAATTTGACCATCTCCCCCATTAATTGCGTACAAAACTCCATCTTCTCCGCCGACCACTATTTCCACTATGTCATCGGTATCCACATCACCAATAGCAGGAGAAGAAGATATGCACGGGAAGGTATCATTTTTCCATTTAACCCATGCGCTGTCCATTGTTCCACGTTCGCCGTTTTGAGCAACAAACAATCCGGTTCTCTGGGGATTTCCCATAAGCATAGGCCATGGCAAGTATGCACAACTTGCCGGATTAGTAAATACAAACAAAAAACCAACAGCAAACATTTCTTTTTTCATAAATTCTCCTTGTTTATTTTAACAAAATATTTCTATGTTATAACTACTCTTCTATACCTTTATTGTCAAGAGGGAATTTTGAAAAATAGATAACAGAAAGTTTAGACGGTATAGATAGTATACTGCACCCTATTAAGAAAATGGTTAAAAAAGAGAGAAAAAGGAATATGTTAGAAATAGGGGGGACAAATTTTGAGGATTCGTCTATATTTCTTTACTAAACTTTTCCGCTTGACAAAATTGGATAAAATATTAAATTAGTAGTAGTAATCTTCTTTTATCTGACAAAAGGAACAAATGGGAAGAAAAGACTATAGAGGGATAATAATTGGAATGTCGGGAATTTTAGTTGCCCTAATAGGTTGGGCTAATGCAGATATAACGTTTTCTAAAAAGAACCAGGAAGTTAGAACCCGAAATAACCTGAAAACATCTTCTGAAAAAAACCAAGAAGTTGTAACACTTGACAGTATACTGTTGTGCCCAAAAACAGGGAATGGATTAATCCCAAATGCAATAGCTGTAGATACAATTGCAAATAAAATTTATACGGTAGACACGGGCTATAATTTTCTCTTAAGCGATTATAAATTCCGAAATGTTTCAGTAATTGATGGAACAAATGGTTCAATTATTGCTAGAATAGCTATGGGTGTACACAATAAGAACAGCAGTATTTGCGTGAATTCGGTTACGCATAAAATCTATGTAACAAATTATGATAACAATAGTGGTGATAACAAGAGTATTTCCGTAATAGACGGGACAAAAGATTCATTGGTTGCCGTAATAAGTGTTGGATATAGGCCTGAGGGTATATGTGTAAATACAAATACAAATGAAATATATGTTACAGGCGGACACACTATCTCAGTAATTAATGGGGGGACTAATTCAGTTATTGACACCATAGATATTGGATATGGTTTTGTGAGTATCTGCGCAAATCCAATCACGAATAAAATATATGCGTCAAATAATTCGTATAATAAGATTTCAGTGATTGATGGGACTAATAATTCTGTCATTAAAACAATAGCCGTAAGTACCCCTGAAGGTATTTGTGTAAACTCAGTTACAAATAAAATTTATGTAGCGCAGGGAATTTATTATGGGAATGGTAATAGTGTTTCAGTAATTAACGGGGCTACTGATTCTGTTGTTGATAGTATAGTTGTTGAGACTTGCCCCTGGGGTATTTATGTAAATCAGAGAACAAATAAAATCTATGTAGCAAATCAAAGCAGCAACTCTGTTTCAGTTATTGACGGGACAAATAATTCAATTATTGAAAAAGTAAATGTAGGATATAAGCCTTCCAATATCTGTGTAAACCCGGTTACAAATAAAACTTATGTAGTAAATTGTGGGAGTTATAATATTTCAGTAATTGACGGGACGAATAATTCAGTTGTTGCCACATTAACTGTTGGGGTTTATCCCAAAGGTATATGTGTAAATCCAAACACAAATAAAATCTACGTAGCAAATTGGCCCGGCAATAACGTTTTTGTAATAAACGGGACAAATAATTCAGTAATTGATACGGTAGCCGTAGGAAGTAATCCCAGTGGTATATGCGTAAACCCGAATACGAACAAAATCTATGCAGCAAATAATTTTAGTAACAACGTTTCGGTAATTGACGGAACGACCGATTCGGTAATTACCACAGTAAGCGTTGGGTCTCAGCCTATTAGTATATGTGTAAATCCAAACACAAATAAAATCTATGTAGCGAACCAAAGTGGAGCTAATCTTTCAGTGATTGATGGGGCAACTAATTCCGTTATTAGTGCAATAAATAGTACCGGATATGCCCAGAACATGTATGTAAACCCGGTTACGAATAAAATTTATATAGCGAGGTCAAATTCTTTTCTTTCCGTAATTGACGGGGTTAGCAATTTAGTCGTTGATATGGTATCTATTGGGGCCGGATGTTTCGATGTTTGTTTAAACTCTCTTATGAATAAAATCTACGTAGTAGGATATAATGGCTGGGTTTCAACAATTGATGGAGCAACCGATTCGATTATTAATACAATAAGCATACCCACTACTTCGTGTTCCCGTCTTAATAATATCTCTATAAATCAAAGAATAAACAAAATCTATGTATCAAATTCGGATAACACTGTTTCGGTAATTAAAGGGGCTAACAATACGTTAGTGCAAACAATTTCTGTCGGGAAAAACCCACAACACATTGCAGTTAATTCTCAGAATAGTTTGGTATATGTTGGTTGTATTAATTCGGGAGGGGTTTGGGTACTTAAAGATTACGTAGGGGTAGAAGAAAGTTCAAAAATTACCCCCCCTTCGACTACGCTCAGGGCAAGTCAAAATCCGTTTGTTCAATCAACGGTGATTAATTACCAGTTGGCTGTGAAGAGCAAAGTTTCGTTGAAGATATATGATGTTTCAGGTAAAGCAGTAAAGACATTAGTGAACGGGGAAAAAGAAGCGGGGAATTACAACATCAATTTTTCAAGCAAGGGATTGGCGACGGGGATTTATTATGCGAAGTTTCAATCCGGGAACTACAAAGAGACCAAAAAACTAATTTTAATGAAATAACATGAAAAAATCATTTATTTTATATTACCTGGTTATTTTCGCCGGGAATATTTACTCCTGCACGTGGACGAGAACCATTGGAGGTTCCGGCAACGACTATGGGTACTCTATGTGTTTCGCACAGGATACGGGTTATATTCTTACCGGTTGCACTGATTCTTACGGTGCGGGGGAAACAGATGCGTGGTTAATAAAAACAGATACTTTTGGAGTAATGCAGTGGAGCAAAGCATTCGGTGGTGCGGATTCAGACGGTGTATATTCGGTTCAGAAAACGGCAGACAGCGGTTATATCGCAGTCGGTTATACAAAGTCTTTTGGCGTTGGAGAAAGCAATATATGGTTTATAAAAACGGACATAAACGGCGATACGGTATGGACAAGGGCTTATGGGGATTCAGGCGAGTATGCTTATTCCTATTCTACTACAAATACAACAGACAGTAGTTATGTCGCGGTTGGGACAAGAAATTCAGGCAAAGACGTATGGCTAATAAAAGTTGACAGTAACGGCGACACCTTATGGACAAGGACTTTTAAGGACTACGGCTACGGACGATGCGTTCAGCAGACCAGGGACAGCGGGTATATTATAACCGGATACTCTTCTTCTCTTGTAGCCGGAATTACAGTTTCCTACTTGATAAAAACGAATGCAAATGGGGACACAATGTGGACAAAAACATTTGGGAATGGGTATTTATATTCTGTTATCGAGACAAAAGACAATAGATATGCCATGATAGGGAACTATGGTTATTCCGGTTACCGAATATGTTTTATTAAAACGGATTCCGCGGGTGAAATAATTTCTAATTTTTATTTGGATAATTTTTATGGAATAGGGCGTTCTATTGCAGAAATTAATGACACGAATTATGTAATAGTGGGGTTAGGGGGTTGCACGACTCCAAATCAAGCTACAATATTGAACTTTAGTTATTTTTATTACTCTAACCCGTTTGGTTATTATGAATGTTTCACCGGAAAATATTCCAGTGATGCATATTCTTTTGTACAAGTTTCTGGCAGCGCATACGTTTTAGTCGGGTACACCAATTCTTATGGGAGGGGCAAAAACGATTTATGGCTTATAAGAACAGAAAAAAACACTTGGGATGCGTGTATGTTTTTTACCGGCATTGAAGAAACTTCTTCCAATAAAAATTATTTTCCATCAGTTTCTATATCGCCTAATCCTTTTATTCGTTCAACGGTAATCAGTTTTGAGTTACCTGCATTGACCGCTAACCAATGTCCACTGACTACTCTTCGTCTCTACGACATTTCCGGCAGAGAAAAGATGACTTTATTTAATGGCAATGCAAAGGCAAAAAACGTAATAACTCTTAATGCAAGTTCTTTGTCATCGGGCAGGTATTTCTTGAGAATGGAAACAGGAAGCGAAAGTATAGTAAAAGAATTAACGATATTTAAATAAAAATGAAAAAGTTTGTGCTGACATTAGGATTACTTTTTATAACAAACGCAATTTATTCTTCAACATGGACGAGCACATACGACAGTTCAGGGAACAGTTATGGATATGATTTGGTAATATCCAGAGATAGTTGTTATGTTGTGGTTGGGAATATTCAAAACAATATATGGTTATTAAAAGTAAATAGAAATGGGGTTCTTATCTGGGAGAAAGAATTTGGCAGTTCCTATATTGATGAATTCGGCTATTCCTTAGATACTACTTATGACGGGGGATATATAATAACAGGAGCAATAGGGGGGAACAATGTCAATCTTATAAAGACCGATAGCATTGGAGATACTCTTTGGACAAGGGCTTTTAATAACGGAGGCAAAGGGCATTGTGTAAGACAGGCAATAGATTCCGGTTATATTGTAGAGGGTTTTTACAGTAATGGTAATATGTTATTACTAAAGACGGATAAAAATGGGGATTCTGTCTGGGGTAAAAATTTTAATGCTTATGAAATGGGTAAAGGGGGAGGGATTTGCGGAACATCCGATAGTAATTATATAGTAGTTGGGACTGATTCCATTAACAGTATTTATTATTTGATGATACTAAAAATAAATAATGCAGGAGATACTTTATGGTCTAAGCATTTAACTATGGGGGTTTTTGGACAGTGTATCCGTAAAACATTGGATAACAATTATATCATAGCAGCTGCGTATGGGACTCCTACATACTTACTAAAAATAAATTCAATGGGGGATACCTTATGGACAAAAGAATTACCTTATTTCTATTTCCGTTCTGTTTATCCTACCCGGGACAGTGGATATATCCTCACAGGTCAAAAAGGGATTTTAGTCAAAACCGATAAAACAGGAACAGTTGAATGGGTTCAGACTTTTCCCGGTGTAGATAATTATTCTGTTAAGGAAACTTGCGACAGCGGTTATATTACGGTAGGGACCATATCCGAGTATGCCGCAAATAATAAAGTTGCTCTTTATCTTATGAGAGCAGACCCCACCGAAAGCGTGGAAGAAAAATCAAAAATCAAAACCCCTTCGACTACGCTCAGGGCAAGTCAAAATCCATTTATAAACAAAACAACTCTTCAATATACAATACCCATATCTTCCAAAGTATCGTTAAAGGTTTATGATATTTCCGGCAGGGAAGTGCGAAAGCTTGTGGATGGGATACAAAAAGCAGGGAGTTATAATTTAAATCTTGATGGGAAAGAGTTGAAGGCAGGAGTTTATTTTGTGAAACTTACTTCCGGGGAACAAACGGTTACGAGTAAAGTAATCGTGTTGAAATAATCTTTAAAACAAGCCCGGAAGAGTATTTTGGATTAGTCGCCTGCTATCCGGCAGGGATTTTCACGAATTAAGACGGATAAAAGAATACGGGGGAGTAACAATGGGATCATTTCCAATTATAGCCTTGAGCGCTGCCGTAAATGGTACCTAATTCCCAGCCGAGAGAGGCGCCGGTTATAATAAAGAAACTAGTTGGTTCTCTTTCTTTTACCATATTTTCAGCCGTTCCTACGATTACGCCGGCAGTCGCGCCTATTGCGGATAAGATAAATCCCTGAAGCAAGCTTCCACATAATGATTTTGGATAAGAGCCTTTTTGTTTTAATATTTTTCCGGTTAAAGAGGCTCCGATAGACGTTAATATCGGCGTTAAAACCAGGCTTGAAATTGAGGGGTGAGTTATAAGATTCCGATTGATTTTTCTACTCGTGTCTTCGAGCATAGAGCTGAGAGGGAGGCTAACGGCAATTGCCGTCAGGGCGCCAAGTATACTTCCGCCTGTTTCAATGGATATACAATTGTATTTGTTATTTGAATTATTATCGAAGGAGTTAAAAAACGAATCGTTTTCCGAGCCGGAGTATAAAGCTTCCGAAGATGGTAAATTTTCGTCGTTAGTATCAGGGGTCTCCCCTATTGTCAATATAGAGGGTTCGGCATAAAGGAAAGCAGAAGATTTCGGTAGAAGAGATTCAGCGGAAATAGTAGTTATTGAAGGAAGAATTATTGCAATCAAGGTTAGTATTTTAATTTTCATAGTTAAAAAAGTTAGAGAGATGTGTTAACGAATACTCTCCTATAAAAGACAGCCCATAGACAGACAAGAATGTCTGTCCTACCACTACAAAGAGAATTTTACAGAAAAGACAATAATGCCGAAGGAGGGAGTCGAACCCTCACTTCCTTGCGAAAAGCGGATTTTGAATCCGCCGCGTCTGCCATTCCGCCACTTCGGCAATATTATTTTATGTTTCGTATTGTAGAGGGTTTTGGAGTAAAGTCAATAAAAAAAATAGGAATATTCACCGCAGAGTCGCAGAGTCCGCAAAGGGAAGATAGAAAGTATATCAGAGTATCAGCAAATCAGAGTGCAGGTTATCAGTGGATCAGAACATCAGGAACGAAAACAGAGAGCGGAAAATAGATTTTTGGGGTATAAACCGGGGACATAGGTAACAAAAAAATGGAAAATATAGAGTAAAAAATAAAAAAACAAAAATATATAATTTGGATAAACAGATAAAACCGGATAACTTGGACTAATCCCGGTCAAGGCGGGAAAACTCCAAGTAATCGCAGAGAACAGAATAACAGAAAACAGATTGCCACGAAAACACGAAAACACAAAGAAGACACGAAAAAAAATAGAGAATTTTTGTACGCACCCTCCAAAAAGATCGGCGGGCAGGCACGAATAAAGAAAAACAAAAAGTTATAGAGTTAAACAGAAGAGACAAACAAATGAGAGCACAGAGATAAAAACCAACAGGCTATGACGAAAACACGAAAGAAAGAAATACAAAAATAAGACAGGATTAACAGGATGGAAAGAGATTATAATAGATAAAACAAAACACAAAGAACAGAGCAGAAGACACAGGGAGAAGAGAACAAAGAGATTCTCCTCCAAAAAGATCGGCGGACAAGTTCTCTACGCTCGGAATGACAAACAGAGCAAAACAAGAAGGGGACAGGTGAAAACCTGTCCCCTTGTCTTTTACAGATTATAGTTATCTGAGGATTGTGAGTTTTTGAGTTTTTGTAAGAGTGCCTGTTTTGAGCGTCACAAAATATATGCCTTTGCTTAATCCGACAGATTGCAGTTTCAGCGTATGATTACCTGCTACCTGTTCACCGGAATAAAAAGTCTTTACCAATCTGCCCGTTAAATCAAATAGCTGTAAGGAGATATTCGTTTTATTCGGAAGAGTATATCTTACATTAGTGTATGAAGATACGGGATTTGGCATTGGTGAAAGCAACGTCAAAGTGTACGGGATTTTTGGATTATCCGATATGCCGAGTGTATCGCCATTTATGAAATCCCACCAGTTAGGAAAATCTTGAGTAAATGATAACTGCATATAAGCAGTATCCAGATCGTCCACATCATACGGATAATAAATCGCCATTCCGTGAGAGCTGTCAAAGCCAACGCTTCCTTTTCTTATGACTGCGGAATTCACCGCATTCATAACTGAATCAGCCCAATTTCTTACCGACGATGATAATCCTGATTTCCCTTTAATGTGAGCGGCAAAGTCATATAAATCTATATGAGCATTGGGTGATTCAAAATATTCTTCGGTATAGTATCTTGCGTTGTCTATGTCACCATTGGTTCTCCCGCCTGCCTGCATAAGTTTTACTGCAAAGGTATCTACACAAGCGGAAAGGTGAACAAATTTATTATTGAGTAAAACGGAAGATAGAGTGACATTTTCAGTGCCATTATAATAGTTAGTATACTTATCGACCATTATGTTTGCGAACTCTTCAGGAGTAACGGAGTAATTAGCATTTAACGAATCCAGTATTTCGTCATAAGGATAATCATCTTGAGGAATGGAGTATTCGGAAGCGACAAAGAAATCGACATTGTTTTTGACTTCATAAGCGACTTCCTGCATTCCCATATAAGAGGCATCATTAGCAAGTATATCGAGATTTTTGCCCAAAATAGTTTTCACGCTATCCATTGCCCGTCCATATTCTCCGCTCGCAACGCCTATGTAACTACCATCGGTTTCGTCATAGCTCGTGCCTTTGATTGAGGATTTTTTTGCACCTTTATACCATCCATCTGCGGGGCCCCACATAATGAGAGCATAATTATCCGCAGGATAATTCTGAACGCCCCATCTAACAAAATCAACAAGAGAATTCGGGTCGCCCATATTTATTTCCCCGAGGTCCGATTTAAGTTCCGAACGAATTGTCATACCGGGATTAAGGTCGGGAGTGATAAGGTATCTGCGGGCAGAAGTCCAGTTTCCATTTGAGGTATCAAATCCAGGGTTTCTATCATATTGAACGACTACGGTATATTTGGAGGTATCCATACCTGCTTCGAGTTTGTTAACATCAATCGTAGCATTATATTCGGAGCCATTATCACCATTCATATAGACAAGGATTGTCCATTTTTTGTGAATAGTTACGGTATCATATTTAACGATAACGCCGTGAAAATAATCAACATTTTCGCTATACCAGTCGCCATCATTATTATAAGCAGAAGGCAGACTATTTATAGTATCAAAAGCAGTTGTAGGCATAAGCGTATCCCATTCGTAATTACCAACCCAGAAGGGACCAGTAACGTATATAGGAGAACTTAAGGGGAATATATTTAAGGATATTCCCGAGTCAGTTGCCGTTGCCATAGTTTCCATGCTGAACAATCTTGGACCGATATCACTAGGCGCATCATCCCAAATAAACAAGCTGCAGGGTTTTGAAGCTGCGGTATCGCTCATTACGCCGTGAATTATAGCCATTATAGAGCAGGATTTCACAGGAGTAAACATAGTGGCTTCGTATTCCTGTCTGTCATCCTTGCCCCAGCAATCAAAAGGCGGAAGCAAATCCGGCTGTAAAGTATCTATTGGGCCTTTTGTGCCTTTAACGACGAATGGGTTTGTTTGGTTTATATTTTGATAATTATGTCCTTTCGAGAAAAGCATCGTCGTTTTGGATGCTTCCACGGAGACATAACTCATAACAAAAAGCGCTACAAAAAACATCTTACGCATACTACCTCCTTGTAAAATTGTTGATACGTTAATATGTTGGTATAAATATGAAAAGAAGTGGTATATGTCAAGATTTTAATTTTTTTAAGAATTCAACCCCAGAAAGAATACAGAAAATTAGCCACAGAAGAGCACAGAAATACACGGGAAAAGGAGTAAAGAGTTGGCAAAAATTACAACCAAAGGACAGAATACAGAAGAGTAACACAGAGCAGAAAAACAAAACAGAGAAAAGTTAGCCACGCCTACCTGCCTGCGGTAGGCAGGGAAGAGAATTCAAAAAGATACGCACGGATAAAAATAAGGATTTGAAGATTAAGAAAATACGAATGGGGGGAAATAGTGTGGAAATATGTGATATTGCAAAAATAAAACTTGATTTTTTTTGCTTTAACGTATAGAGAAATAGGAATTAAGATTTATGCACCGCTAGCTCAATTGGCAGAGCATCGGACTCTTAATCCGAGGGTTCTGGGTTCAAGTCCCAGGCGGTGTATGTTTATCAGAAGACCAGAGAATCAGCGGATCAGAGAAAAATAGACCAAGAAATTCAAATGATGCGCCTGTAGCTCAACATGCCAAAGAGATTGGCATGCAGGTTGGATATCCGCCTTCGGCAGACAGGGACTATCCGGCTACAGGGGATATAGATAACAGAAAGTATAAATGGAAATGATGCGCCTGTAGCTCAATTGGATAGAGTATCCGGCTACGAACCGGACGGTTGGGGGTTCGAGTCCCTCCAGGCGCGGGGTTTTTATCCTCTAAAATTTTAAGTATGTATGTTTATGTAATCGCAAACAACGAAAATAGATTATATGTTGGAATGTCAGAGTGTCCCGAAAAACGATTACAAGAGCATAACTCCGGAAAGACGAAATCGACAAAAGGATATATGCCTTGGAAAATAATATATATCCAGGAATGTAAAAATCGTGCGGAAGCGAGAGTGGTAGAAAAATACTGGAAATCAGGAAATGGCAGAGAAAAACTAAAGGCCACGATAAGATAAATATGATGTAGCTCAATTTGGATACCCTCCTTCGGCGGGCGGGCCCGCCTATCAAGTAACTCCAATAAATAGTCTGAACGGCGGGCGGGGACTATCCGGCTACGAACCGGACGGTTGGGGGTTCGAGTCCCTCCAGGCGCGGGGTTTTTAAAATAAAAGTCCCGCCACAAAGACACTAAAGCACAAAATTCCACTAAATATAAACCACGAATAAGAGATTATAACCACCCCGCCACAGCGGGGTAAACTCCGCCCGCAAAGGGAAGATAGAAAGTATATCAGAGTATCAGAAAATCAGAGTGCAGATTATCAGTGGATCAGAACATCAGGGACAAAAACATAGACAGGGGAAACAGATTGGAACCACAAGATTTCACACCTGCCTGCGGTAGGCAGGGACACGAAAAACGGAAGAACAGATAAAAGTTTTGGACGCAGATTGACAGGATTAACAAACAGATAAAAGATGTTCGACCGGACACATGTCTATCAGATTAAAAGAGATTAGGCGGTTGAGCGATAGTTAATATTATTTTAAGACTACAACTTTTAGGGTTTTGATGTATGTATTTTTTGTAAGTTGTTTTATTTTTAGGAAATATATTCCCGAAACAAGTTTAGGGACAGAAAAAGTCATACAGTTACAGTTTTCATTATCCGGGGACAATATTTGGCAAAACTTTCCCACAATATCATACAATTCAAAACTTATATCATTATCAATTCCTGAGGAGACAGATTTTATAATAATTTTATTTATGCAAGGATTTGCAAGCATAGAAAACATCTTATTCTGATGATAATCATTTTCTTCAACAACTATATTCTTCCAATCAGTAATTTTTGCATATACATCCCAGCTTTTCAACCTACGATTATCAAGCCATGCGAATCCTATTAATTCATTTCCCATTGCTATACTTTTCCATGTCCACTGGTGATTTCCCCACCACATATCTTGATTAATCGGGCTATTATTTCCAATTGCAATACCGCTAGATTCATAGCATTGAGCCATTACATTTAAATCTCCGCTCTGGCTTCTGAAGTCCGTCCACGCAACAACAAACCGACCGGAATCATCTATTGCTATAGATGGATTTTCATGGTTTCTTCCGGAAATATTATCATCATTAACTCTAAAATTATTACCAATAGGAAAGCCATCAGGATTAAAGATTTGCCCATAAACATCCCAACTTCCATTTCTTTTATCCTCCCATACAACAATAAAATTGCCATAGGAAGGAGAATATTTTCCTTTATCCGTGGCAACTGAAATGAATAAGCATTCATTTGTAGTAAGGGCATCATCAACTTTAAAATTTTCTCCCACAGGGTTTCCTATTTTATCATATAATTGGGCATAAATATCTTGCCCATTATCTACCCAGGCAACTACAAAGTTTCCGGAATCATACATTGCAACGGCAGGAAGCATTCTATCAAAGCTTCTCTTCCCATAAACCTCAAAAATTCCATTAATGGGAATGCCTGCAGAATCATACCTTTGTCCAAGAACCGTAATTCTACCCCCTTGCCAATTATTCCAGAACACGACAAAATTTCCCGAATTATTTATTGCCACTGTCGGCCAGGCATTAAGATATATTCCCGTACTTATTCTGAAGTTTCCTGTCGATAAACCCGTTTGGTTAAAAGCGCCTCTTTGCCCGTATATGTTGAAATTACCATTTCTTTTATCTTCCCATACTATTACAAAATCCCCTTTAGAATTCATAGAAAGTGTCGGGAATATTTGCGGATTTCCCGTCCCATCATCATTTATTCTGATATTATTTTCCTTAGCAACTCCGGTTGAAGTATATTTTTGGCAATAGATATCCGGGTCGTTATAAGTATCTATAGCACCATTTCTGTAATCATACCATACTATTACAGAGTTACCCATACTGTCCATTGCAATTGCAGGAAAGTCCTGACACGGAGAGGCGTAATCGTCATTTACTTTATTTTGTGTTCCAATAACATTACCGGGGAGAACAAATTTCTGATAATAAACATCCGGATTATTTTCTCTATTATCTATCCATGTTATAATGAAAATTCCGGAATCATTCAGGGCAACACGAGGAGAATTTGCTTTCGTTCCTGATGTAGCGATCAATTCCGAGGTGCAAGAATCCCCGGATGAATTCCATACTTTATAAAGTATGGAGTTATTCATTACACTATTTTCCCAAACTGTTATGAAATATCCGGAATTGTTTCCTTTAACCAAGGGATATTTTCCTTTAGACATTATAGTAAAATTAGTCTTGCAAGGGGTTCCGGACAAATCATATAATTGAGCACATATATTTGAATTTATATTTTCGCTTTCCCATACAACTATAAATTCGTTATTATTTACCGAAGATATGCAGGGTTTGCCTTGATAACCAGCAGTGTCGATATTTATTTTAAAGTTATTTCCAATTGGAGTGCCGTTATTATATATTTGTCCATACACATCTGCGCTGCCATTTCTATAGTCTTCCCAGACTACCATAAAATTACCGGTAGATAGAGTTGCTACGGAAGGGAAAAGATTTTTATTAGACGTATTCTCATTTATTTTTAAATTTCCTCCGCAAGGGGTAGCGATTGAGTCATATAATTGGCCATAAATATTCGCATTGTCATCCCGCCAATCTTCCCACACAATTATGAATTTACCGGAAGTGGACATTGCAATTGAAGGATAAAATTGTTGTTTGTTATTTGCATCATCGTTTACTTTAATATTTCCTCTTTGTGGATTCCCATCTGTATCGTATAATTGATAGAAAATATCCGGTTCGCCGTTTCGCCAATCTTCCCATACTATAATAAAACTTTGCGAATCAGACGTTGCAATCACAGGGCTGCATTGTCCCCAGTGTTGCAAAGATATTCCACCTTCGTCACTATTAACTTTAAAACTTAATCCTGTCTGAGTCCCGTCGGCACTGTATTTTTGGCAATAAATATCGCCATCATAATCCGTAGAGCGGTAGTCTTCCCACGTCATAAAAAAATTACCTTTTTTGTCTATTGCAACATTTGGATAAGTTTGGGGACATCCGCCGGTTGAGTCATCATTCACAAGGAATTCGGTATTTTTAGAAAAGCACAGAAGTAATATTAAAAATATATTCATTTGTTTATAGATTAACGTATTTTCCGGAATGGGAAGAGATAAAATTTTGTAATGTATCAAAAGCGGGTCTATGAGCAAAATTAACGATGGAATCCTGCCGGTCGAATCTAAAATCATTCGCCTGCGATTCGCATTCCGGCATATTTGCCGGTCTTATCCAGGAAAAACCTCCGGACAGGAGAGAATCGAGTTGTTTGTTGTAATCTTTACATTTATCATTGGAATTTCCGGGAGAGGTAGCATCCCATAAGGCATTGACTCCCCAAGGCGAATTAGAGGAAGCGTAAATACAAGGGGAAACAGAGAGTAAGAAAACAACAGACAATACAATGTTCTTTGTCATAGTTTCTCGTTTTATTTCATTAGAATTAACTTCTTTGTTATATTATAGTTGCCTGTTTTCAGCTTCACAAAATAGACACCTGTTTTCAGGTCGTTAGCGGATAGGGTTATGGAATAAGATCCGGCGGGTTTTTGTTCATTTATTAGAGTCTTTGCGCAACGTCCGGAGAGGTCGTAGATAGTTAATAGGGTATTAGTATAATAGTTATTAGGAGGGACAGAATAACTGATAAGTGTTGATTGAGAGAATGGGTTTTGGTTTACCCTAAGCGTAGTCGAAGGGGGATTGGATTTTGGAGAGGAAGATTCTTCAACGGCAACATTTCCAAGAGAATCAGTTTTGATAAGGACAGCGCACCGCTCCCAATAATCACCACATAAGATATACCCACCGTCTGTTGTAAGCTGCACATCATTTGCCCCTTCGCATGTAGTGCTATCTCCAAAAGTTCTCATCCATGTAGTATCTCCCAGACTGTCTGTCTTAACAAGCCAAATATCAGCATACCCTGCTCCATACGAATAAGTATGTCCCGTTAAGATATATCCTTTATCGTATGTCTGTCTTGCCGAACAAAACATATTGGAAAAAGAATCCCCCAGAGTTTTTGTCCAGATAATTTCACCTGTTGCGCCTGTTTTAACGAACCATCCTTTCGTATTTTGACCTTCTCCATTAGGAGTTATTCGTCCCGTAAACAGATATCCTCCATTCACAGTAGGAATCACTGAACATATTTCTCGATAATACAAACTATCTTTATAGTCTTTTCTCCATATACTATCGCCGGAGCTATTTACTTTATAAAGCCAAACGTAACAATAATAAGGAGGGGAAAACTCTTGGGTTGCTCCTGCAAGAACATAATTTCCATCCATAGTTTTAGAAATATTAAAAATGTTTTCGTCAATTCCTGTTTGACCAAATTTTTTAGTCCATAAAGTATCGCCATCCGAAGACATTTTAACAAGCCATGCATCATAACGGTCATGACTGCTCCCCGCTAATCCACCAATAAGATAGTTTTTATCATCCGTTTCGACTACTGAGAAAAAATAACTTTCTATTGTATCACGCGCAAATACCTTACTCCACAAGGTGTTTTGTAGGGGAGTAATTTTAGCAACCCATGCATAACTTCCTATAAAACCTACAACTATATAATTGCTATCAGAAGTTTCTATAACACAACTAATTTTATTAGCATAATAATGTATAAATGTATCTATAAAAGTCTTTTCCCATAGAGTATTCCCCACAGAGTTTACTTTAACTAAAAATGGGTCTCCGCTCCAATCCCCGGTACAATTTGTACTTCCCCCTGCAATATATCCCCCATCTTTTGTAAGTTGAACGGAGGAAAAACTATTCCAATCGAACCCATATAATTGCATCCATCCTGAGTATGCCTCAGAACGAAGAGAGCAAAAGAACAAGATTATTAGCCATATCTTTTTCATTTTTTGTTTGTTCGGTCTATCTAATCAAAATTAACTTCTTTGTAGCTTTTGTCCCGTTCGTATTTAGGGTTAGAAAGTAGATACCTGTTTTCAGGTCGTTTGCGGATAGGGTTGTGGAATAAGAGCCGGCGGGTTTAAGTTCGTTTATTAATGTTTTTACGCAACGACCGGAAAGGTCGTAGATAGTTAATAGGGTATTAGTATAATAGTTATTAGGATGAACAGAATAAGTGATGACGGTTGATTGAGAGAAGGGGTTTTCACCTATTTTCAAATCCAAATTCCGAAATCCAAAATCCAAATTCGACTGTTCTTCTACTCCTGTGGTATTATATAATGCAAGACCACCACCATCAGTTCCAATCCAGATATTGTTTCCTTCTATTGCGAGAGCGCGAACATCGTTATGAGGCAATCCGGAATTGGAGGTGTCATAAACCGTCCAGTTAGTGCCATCAAATTTTGCAAGACCACCACCATTAGTCCCAATCCAGATATTACTTCCTTCTATTGCGAGAGCGCGAACGTCGTTATGAGGCAATCCGGAATTGGAGGTTTTAAACACAGTCCAGTTAGTGCCATCAAATTTAGCCAACCCGCCACTGACCGTACCAATCCATTTTGTGATTCCTTCCATTGCCATTGCATGAATCCAATTATCCGGCAATTCTGAATTACTCGTGTCATAAAAGGTCCAATTGTTGCCGTCGAATTTTGCTAAACCACTACCATTAGTTCCAATCCATTTTGTACTGTCGTCTATTGCTATTGACCAAATAGTATTATCCGATAAACCTGGATTGCCCGGATTATATACATTCCAGTTGGTGCCGTCGAATTTTGCTAAACCATCGAAAGTGCCCATCCATTTTACAGTGTTTTCTATTGCTATTGAATTAATATGATCATTAGGTAAACCTGAATTACTCTCTTTATAAACATTCCAGTTAGTGCCGTCAAATTTTGTTAAGCCCCATTCAGTTGCAATCCATTTTATGCTATCTTCTATTGCTATTTCTCCAACAGTATTACTCGACAAGTTGGAATTATTTGTGTTATACACAGTCCAGTTCGTTCCGTCAAACTTTGCTAAACCACCATGATAAGTTCCAATCCATTTTATTTTACCTTCTATGGTTATTGAATAAACAGTATTATTCGGCAAATCTGAATTACTTGTGTCATAAACAGTCCAGCCGGGGTATTGGGCAAAGGAATTAGAGGAGATTACGGGGAGAAAGAGAGAAAATAAAATCCAATTTCTTATATGATACATACTTACAAAATATATATCTTTTGGTTTTCTGTCAAGGAAATAAGGGAGAAACAGTTTAGATGGTTTAGATAGTGTAGATAGTTTAGACAGTAACGGAAAAACCAAATCCAATTTTTGGACGCACCTGCCTGCCGGCAGGCCATGCCTACGGCAGGTAAACAGGGATTGTCGCAGATGAACCCTCCTCCGGCGGGCAGGCAGGATAAAGGAAAACAGATAATTTAACAGGGATTGAAAGAGAATGTACGAGATAAAACACAGGAACCAGATTTTTAGCCACCACGCTCCTCCTACGGCGGACAGACAAGGGCTTGCTATAACTGATTGCAACAGAAAGAAAAAAAGAGATTCTCCTCCAAACAGATCGGCGGACAAGTTCGCTACGCTCAGAATGACAACACTACAGAGGGCACAGAGAAGAGATAGGACATCCGAGTATCAGAGAATCAGTGGGCAGAATATCAGGAAGAAAAAGGGGAAACAGCTACTTTGCTTAACATTGATGCTTGGCATCAGAAAGAATTTAATTTTTTAGGAAATACTCCAGCTAAATAAAATCTTGACTTTTGAGGGGATATTTAGTAGTATTTGGGTTAATGGAAAAAATAAATCACCGCTCACCGCCACAGCGGGATCTGCGACAGGGCGGGATGTCCCAATTACCTGAAAGCGTTGAGGTTTTGATATTGGAAGATACCGTCATTTTCCCTACAATGACAATGCCTCTTGTCGTTAAAGACGAGAAAACCATAAAACTAATAGACCACATATCAAGCACTCCCGACAAAATCGTCGGAACCTTCACCCTTAAAGCGGCAAATTTAGACGAACATAACGAAAATAATTTCTATCACATCGGCACGGCAGTCAAAATCTTAAAGACATTAAAATTCCCGGATAACACCATTCGTGTAGTAACACAAGGTATAGAGCGTATAAAGTTAACCAGTGTCGTAGAACGAACACCGTTTATGAAGGTAGCCATTAAAGGCATTCCCGACATAACACCGACTCCCGGTGTAAAGCTTGAGGCGTTAGTTCGCACGGTTTCAAACACATTCCAGAAAATAGTCAAGCTTGCGCCTTATCTTACGGATGACCTTGAAATATATGTAATGAACACGAGTTCACCGTCCCATCTTGCAGATACGATAGCAAGCAGTTTGAATTTAAACGTAAAAGAAAGGCAGGAACTGCTTGAGCTCCGTGACCCGAAAGCACGGTTGGAAGCTTTGATTCCTATACTTGCAAAAGAAGAAAACATACTAACACTCGGCGAAAAAATACGTTCGGACGTCCAGTCGAAGGTTGGGAAAACTCAGCGGGAGTACTTTTTACGGGAGCAGTTAAAAGTTATACAAAAGGAATTAGGCGAAAAAGACGAACATACTGCCGATTTGGAAGAAATAAAATCAAAAATAAAAACCACGAAGTTCCCGAAAGAGGTAAAAGAAAAAGTAGAAAAAGAAATTAACCGTTTGAGTATAATATCTCCGGCATCGCCCGAATATTCAGTAAGCAGGACTTATCTTGACTGGTTAATCGAGCTGCCGTGGGAAAAAGAAACAAAAGACGAATTAGACATAAAGAAAGCGCAAAAGATTTTAGATTCAGACCATTATGATTTGAAAGACGTAAAAGAACGTATAATTGAGTACCTTGCGGTTCGCAAGCTTAAAGCGGATTCCAAGGGGCCGATTTTGTGTTTTGTGGGGCCACCGGGTGTAGGCAAAACTTCATTAGGGATGTCTATTGCGAAAGCACTGGGGCGGAAGTTCATACGTTTTTCGCTTGGCGGAGTCCGTGATGAGGCTGAAATCAGGGGACATCGCAGGACTTATGTGAGCGCATTACCGGGGAGAATAATTCAGGGGATACACCGATGCGGTTCTAATAACCCTGTTTTTATGCTTGATGAAATTGACAAGGTAGGGTCGGATTTTCGCGGCGACCCGACAGCGGCACTGCTTGAAGCGCTTGACCCGGAGCAGAACAAAACATTTTCAGACCATTATCTTGAAGTTCCGTTTGACCTTTCGAAAGTAATGTTCATTACTACGGCAAACATAATTGACCCGATTTTGCCAGCATTGAAGGACAGGATGGAGATACTGGAGTTGCCGGGTTACATACTTGAGGACAAAGTCAACATAGCAAAACAATTTTTAATTCCGAGGCAGATTGAAGAAAACGGACTTAATTCAAAACTCATAGAAATCACGGATACGGCAGTAAGAGATTTAATCCAGAACTACACTCGTGAAGCGGGAGTGCGAAACCTTGAGCGGGAGCTTGCAGGTTGTATGCGGAAAGTAGCGAAAGAAGTAGCTTCCGGGAAGAAAGGGAAAACGATATTAACGGATAAGAGCATTCCTGATTTGATAGGGCCGCACAAATATTTCTTTGAATTAAAAGCCAGAACCGGCGAACCGGGGGTAGTAACGGGGTTGGCGTATACTGCGGACGGGGGAACGATTTTATTTATTGAAGCAACAAAAATGAAAGGCAAGAAAGAATTTAATTTAACGGGAAGGCTTGGGGACGTGATGAAAGAGTCGGCACAGGCTGCATTATCTTATGTACGGGCATCAGCGTCCAAATATAAGATATCTCCCGATTTTTTCAACGACAACGCTTTTCACATACACGTTCCTGAGGGAGCGACTCCGAAAGACGGGCCTTCAGCGGGGATAACGTTAGTTATGGCGTTAATATCTCTTTTAAAGAACAAACCGATAAATCCCGGCATAGCAATGACAGGCGAAATAACGCTTCGCGGGAAGGTTTTACCTGTAGGCGGGATAAGAGAAAAAGTACTTGCGGCAAAGCGGGCAGGCATTCATACGATAATTTTACCAAAGTGGAATAGAAAAGATGTTGACAAATTTACTTCTGATGTTAGGAAAGGGCTTAGGTTTCATTTTGTAGAAAATATAGATGAAGTTGTAAAGATAGCATTTGGAGAGAAACAGTTTAAGGTTAAGTAGGGGAAGTAAGAAGAAAAAGAAAGGAAAAAAATGAAGTGTCCTTTTTGTGATAAGGAGTTAATAGACAATTCAAAGCATTGTATTTCCTGTGGTAAGACTTTATTCAAAAAATGCGCCGTATGCAAAAAAACTATATCTACAGAAGATAAAATTTGTGAGTTCTGCCGCACTGACATTTCTCTATATGAAAAGGAAATCCGTTTTTTAGCAGAAGCAAAAGAGTTTGAGCAAAAGTATCAATACGAAAAAGCAAAAGCCAAATACGAAGCAATTGAGTCTCTGCATCTGGTAAAAGAAGCGGGCGAGAAGTTAAAAAGAATTGATTCAATAATAGGAAGAATCTCTTTTTTAAAAGAAGAGTCGAAGAAGCTTTTTGAGTCAGAGCACTTGTTACGAGCACACAAAGCCTTTGTTGAATTGCATTCGCTTTTACCGGATGACAGCACTGAAAAAGCGTTAGAGTTAATAGGGGAAAAGTTGAAGGCGCGGATTCGCAGTAAAATAGCTTTAATTATTGTAGGGGTTGTTCTTATTTGTGGAGGAGCATGGGTATGGCATATGAACAGTTTGCCGGTTCTTGCCACGAAGGAGTTACATAGTTTATTGAATTCGCCGAATCTGGACGTAAGGAATTCTTCTGCGTTAATACTGGGGTTAAGAGGGGACAAAGAAAGCGGATCTCTTCTTAAAGTTCTTTCTCACAGCGAAAATGAGATGAAGCGGATTTATTCTCTTGCGGCATTAACTCATCTGGATGACAATTCCGCATTAAAAGATTTAAGGGTTACATTGTATAACGGGAGCACATCTGCCAAACTTGCATCTGCGTGGATATTCGCAAACAGGGGGGACACAACTATTCTACCCTATCTCAGTTATTTTATGGATTCAAAAGACATTGATTTACGTATAGGCGCGAGCGTATTATTGCTTAACCTAAAATATTCAAACGGGTTAGATTTAATAGATTCTCTTTTGAAAAGCGATTCCAGGGATTCAAGGTTCAAAGTTTTGTATGCATTCAATTTATTAGGCAATAAGGAAATACTTTACAATTACAGCACCAACTGGCTACCTTTTGTAAAACCACTTCTCAATGACACTTCCGAGAATATAAAAGTTCTTGCGGCATCTATGTTACGAAGGTTCAGTACAACATTAACCACAAAAGAATTAACAGTTATCAACAAAATCCTTATGAATAACCTTGTTCAGACTTCCCAGACAAACATTAACCTTACGTATAAAATGCCTTTATTGAGTCCTTTTTATCTTGTGCGCGGGCTGGCAACAATAACTGCAGATGAAGATCTCACAGATATAGAACCTTCGGTAGCCGAGATAAGGCAAAGAAGTTTATTGGCGCTATCAAAAATCCAGCTTGGAGACAAAAGCATTTTACCCCTAATAAAAAAAGATTTAATATCAACTGAGCCATGGAACCGACTTTACAGTGCAATAGTAAGTTTAAAACTTGGCAAATACAGGTTTAGAACAAATCATGTTTTGCGCAGTCTTCTAAAGTCAAAACAAGAAATAACAAGGCTTAATACATCTAAGCTAATCATTGAATTTATAAAAAAGAGCAGATAAAAATATGATAACATTCATTCTTTTTATGTTGTTAGGGGCGGATGACAGCGTTAAAACCAAGATACCTATTCCCAACCCGAATAAGGTAGTTTCTACCGATAACAGCAAAATTCTCTTGGACGAGCAACAAATTGAAGACACGAAAAAAACATACCGTATAGATAAAGGATTAACAGAAATCCCTGCCGGTGATCTAAAGAAAAAAGATTACGCCATAGAAGCTGCATTGGAAAAATTTGGTGGTTCACAGGAAGAACGAATCAGGCTTGAGAGGTCGGATTTAGACATAAAATTCCGTAAAGTTGCGCCATCTCAAGCATCTTTGCCCTCTCTTAAAGAATTGCCGGAGAAAATGGTACGTAAATTTGAAAAAGTTCCTGACAAAAAAGATACTGTTAATATTCCAATAAAAACATTAGAAAAACTTTTAATTGCACAGGGTGAAGAGATACCTCTTGATATAGGGCTTATGAGTCTTGCTGATTCGGCACAAAGAGCAAAAAGTATAAAATTTCTTGCTATAAATACTTTAACGGAAATTAAAGAACCGGGTATAATGGATATATTGAGAACAACGGTGGAAAAAGGCTCTGAGGAAGAAAAACTTGCCGCCGCAGAAGTTCTTGCCAAGAGAGGAGATACGCTCGGTCTTAAAACTTTAACAAAAGAACTAAAAAGAGAAGAGCTTGAACCACGCGTGGAAGCTATAAAATCAATAGGTAAAGTGAAGAATCCAACTTCTATCCCGGTCTTGCAGGAATTACTATCGGACAAAGAAAGTGTTATAAGTATAGAAGCCGCCTTCGCCCTTGCCGGAGCTAAAGACAAAAAAGGTATCGCTGAAGTACATAAATTACTGAACTCCGGGAATACTGACATAAAACTTAGAGCTGCTTACGAGTTAGCAAACATAGGCGATACAGCATCTATCCCTGTGCTTAAGACCGCATTGAATCACTCCAGTTCTAAGATTAGATATAAAGCAGCAAGGGCGCTTGGAGAGACCGGAGATAAATCAATGGTCCCTGTCCTAAACAAACTGATGAAAGAAGATAGCGATTACAAAGTACGACTTGCCGCTTCTGAAAGTATTTTACGATTACAAAAAGAGGGTCAAAAGGAGGCGTTAAAGTAATGAAATGTTTATATTGTGGGAAAAATAATTGCCCCGAGAACTGGACATTTTGTAATGAATGTGGAGTTAACATAAAAGAATATATAAAAGCAACCGACTTTATTAATAAAGGATTAGAATTAGAAAAAAATCTGGAATACGCTAAAGCGGCGGAAGAATATCGTCATGCACTTAAACTTAAAGTTCCTACAGATAAAATATTAGTAAACCTTGAACGAGTTGTCGCAAAAGAAGAAACAATAATAAGAGAAATGGAATTGGGGACAGAATTATTAAGACAGAAAAAATGGGCGAAAGCCATAAGAATGTACGAAAAAATCCTTAAAAATGCCCCTTCTTTTGAAAAAGATATATTGCCAAACTTAATGGAAGCACGGGCTATGCACGGCAAAAAAGTAAAAAAAATGTCTATTTTGCTTTCGATCATAGCCATTATCCTTGCTGTAGGTACTACTTTTCTTTATAAATGGATGCACTGCCCCACTCAAGAAGCACTGCGAACATTAAAAAAGAGCGTTCTTTCAAACGATATTCTTGAAAAACAAGAAGCTCTGGATATAATAGGAAGATTGCAAGATAATAGATTGCTCCCTCTTGTCAGAGAATCACTAAAAAATAATAATCCAGTCATACGGGCTACTGCAGCAAGAGTTCTGGGAGAACTAAAAGATACCACTTCCATATCTATCTCTCTCTTAAAAGAATGTCTGCACGATAAAGACTGGCAAGTTAGCATTGAAGCGGCAAAATCCTTGGCATTAGTCGGAAATGCGGCAGGTATAGAATTCCTAAAAAAATCTTTGAAATAAATGTGGAATCTAAGAAGCTTTTTTATTCAATTTCTGAAGTCGCAAAACTCACCGAGCTGCCATTATCTACCATTCGATACTGGGAAAAGAAATTCAAAATTCTTAACCCAAAAAGAGCCGGGAATAAAAGAAGAACATATACTCAGCAGGATATTGAAACACTGAATTCTATTAAAAAACTGCTCTATGAAGAACATTACAAAATCAAAGGTGCAAAAAATAGGTTAAAAAATAATCCCTCAAATAATATGAGTAGCTTGAAGATGATTGAAAGTGCTTTAAAAGAAGTAATAAAAATTTTAGAATCTTAGTCGGGGAGTAGCGCAGTCCGGTTAGCGCACCAGTCTGGGGGGCTGGGGGTCGCTGGTTCGAATCCAGTCTCCCCGATTTTTTTACATACAATGGCTTGGTTTTATTTCGGGATTAGAATTCTTACCATATTCCCACGAAAACTGGGCATACTTATCGCAAAAAAAATTACCCCGATTAATTATTACGGCTATTATAAAGATAGAAGAGCTTACGTAATTTCAAACCTAAAAAAAGTATATAAAAATCTTAGCGAAATAGAAGCAAAAAAAATGGTTTATACTATTTTTACTAATTTCGCGGTTTTTGTTTATGAATTTATTATGCTCCCTACCCTGAACAAAAACAACATCCAAGACTACGTAAAAATTGTTAACAAGGAAAATCTTGATTCCGCGTTAAAAAAAGGAAAAGGCGCTATTGTCCTTACCGCTCATCTTGGACACTGGGAACTCGGTGCAGCAGTTCTGGGTTTACTTGGTTATTCCCCTGTATCAATTTCATTGCCCCAACCTGCAACTTATACCCGTAAATTTTTTACAGGAAGACGAAAATCCGTAGGCATAGAAACTCACTATATAGATCCAAAAGATCCTTATTCATTGTCCTTAAAACCTATTCTCATTGCTCTAAAACAAGGCAAAGTACTTGCAACCGTCGGCGATCGTAGATACTCAGGGCATGCAATTAAGGCAAATTTTCTCAACACTACTCTGGATTTCCCATCGGGTACGTTCACTCTTGCCCAACATACAGGATCCCCAATAATCCCAGCATTCTGCGTAAAAGAAAACGATAAATATTCTATTTATTTCGAACCGGAACTTAAAGATGGAGTTCAGGGATGGGCAAATATACTGGACCGTTACGTTAGAAAATATGTAACACAGTGGTATGTGTTTGATAAACTATGGGACTAATAATTATATCCACTTGACAGATAGATTTTATCCAGATAGATTGAGTCAATGAAAATAGCTTTTCTGCTCCCTGCATACAACGAAGAAAAGAATATAAGTGCTGTTATACAAGATTTGCCTGCGGATAAAAAAGATATCATAGTAATAGATGACGGGTCAAAAGACAAAACCGTATCCATAGTAGAAAAAACAGGAGTAGTATTAATTAAACACAAACAAAATATGGGAAAAGGCGCTGCTCATCAAAACGGTTTTGATTATGCAATAAAACACGGCTACGATTATGTTATAACTCTTGACAGTGATGGACAGCACAAACCGCAGGAAAGCAAAAGATTCATCAGGCAATTAGAAAAAAATAACAGACCGGATATTATTATAGGAACAAGAGCTTATTCTATGAAAAATATGCCTATTCTGAGGTTTCTTACTAATCTTACGACTTCTTTTATCGTCTCTCTTTTAGCCCATAGTAGGATAAGAGACAGCCAGTCCGGGTACCGCGCAATTTCTACGGAAGTCCTAAAAAAAGTAAAACTCACCACTTCTAATTACCAGACAGAATCAGAAATACTTATAAAATTGGGAAGAATGGGATATAAAATAGGCGAAGTTCCGATTACTATAATATACGGCGTAAGCGAAAGCAAAATAAATCCCATCATTGATGCTTGGAGATTTGTCCAGTTAACATTTAAAAGTATATGGAGGTAAAATATGACATTACAAAATATTATTCATAAATTAAACGAATACTGGATGGAACATAATTGTTTAATAGGGCAACCTTATCCCGGCGAAGTAGGCGCCGGAACTTATAACCCACTTACTTTTCTAAAAGTTCTCGGCACTGAACCATGGAATGTAGCTTATGTCGAACTCTCCAAAAGGCCGAAAGACGGCAGGTATGCAGAAAATCCTTTTCGTTTACAGGCGTTTCATCAATACCAGGTAATACTGAAACCGGCTCCGTCAAACGTGCAGGATATATATCTTAAAAGTCTTTCCACGCTCGGCATTAACCTTAAAGAACATGACATAAGATTTGTTGAAGACGACTGGGAATCCGAGACGCTCGGCGCAAGAGGATTGGGATGGGAAGTCTGGCTGAACGGGATGGAAATAACCCAGTTTACTTATTTTCAGGAAATGGGAAACATTGAACTTAATCCCGTATCCGTTGAAATAACATACGGACTAGGCAGGATTGCAATGTTTATACAGAAAAAAGATTCTATCTTTGACCTTGAATGGGCAAACGGCATAAAATACGGAGACATCTACAAAAGAGAAGAATACGAGTTTTGTAAATTTAATTTCGAATCCGCAGACATACAATTAGGACTTGAATTATTTAACAAATTCGAATCCGAAGCTAAAAGATTAATGGAACAAGGGCTTTTGTATCCGGGTTATGACTATGCATTAAAATGCTCTCACTTGTTAAACATTCTTGATTCGCGGAATGCGATTTCACCGGATGAAAGGAAAAACTATATTGCCCGTATTCGCAGGCTTGCCAACTCCGCCGCTAAACTATACGTTCAAAAAGATAAAGAATAATACCAATTAACAAAGTTAGCAGGTAGAGACACTTATCTCTCTTCTATAAACTACTATTCGGGTTAAAATTAAACTTCCCCCTATTATTTTCCACCCGGTTTTACCAGTTCTATGCCTTGTTTACAAAGAGGGCAGTCATCCGGCGAATAGTTTTTTGTAGGAGCTTTATACACTGCAAAAAACGGAGCTTTAAAGTCTATAGGATTCTCGCTACGGTCAACAAGAACCGCCACACCTGCAACGATTCCGCCATTTTTATTAACGGCATCAATAGTCTTAAAAACCGAGCCTCCCGTTGTGAGAACGTCATCCACTACAAGAATCTTCTCGCCTTTTTCTATCTTAAAACCGCGTAAAAATGCAAGTCCCTCGGGAGTTTTTTCCGCGAATATACACCTCTTGTTGAATTGTTTTGCTACCTCATAAGCAATAACAACACCACCAAGTGTCGGTCCTGCTACGGTTAAGAAATCAGTGGAACCGAATTTTTCTTTAATCTGTTCACACACCGGAACAAGGAACTCCGGATGTTCAAGTATTCTGAATTTCTCGAAATACGTTGCCGAATGCAACCCTGAAGCAAGTAAAAAATGCCCATCTTTTTTCATTCCGATGGACTTAAATGTTTTTTCTATGTCTATTGATTTCATCTTTTAATTTAAGCGCCTCCTCGCGTGCTTTTTCTGCAAAATTTTCTTCGCTACTTGCATAAATTATATTTCTTGAAGAATTAATAACCAGGTTTTCACCGCCGTGTTTTATCACATCTTCTACGCTTCCTCCCTGTGCACCGACTCCCGGAACCAGCCAAGGTAGTTCGGGCGCAATTCCTTTTATATCGCTTAAAAAATCGCTCATCGTTGCCCCGACTACAAGCCCGCAATTGCCGTATTTTTTATTCCACTCGTTTGCAAAACTTGCTACCCTTTTGAAAATAGGTTCTTTCCCGTATATCTCAAAATCGTAAGCGCCCGGGTTTGAGGTTAAACAGAGTATAAAAACGCCTTTGTCTTCGTATTCAAGAAAAGGCGCCACGGCATCCGTTCCAAGATAAGGGTTAACGGTTAGTATATCAAACCCCATTATTTCGAAAGCCGCTTTTGCATACATTTTGCTCGTGTTTCCGATGTCGCCACGTTTAGCATCACAAATTGCGATTACGTCTGAAGGAATACATTTTCTCGTTTCCATAAGAGTTTCAATTCCTGCGAGTCCCTGTGATTCGTAAAAAGCAGAATTCAATTTGTATGCGGATACGATATCCGAAGTAGCGTCTATTATGCTTTTATTAAAGGCTAACATCGGATTTTTCTCTTTCAGGAGAAACTGGGGAATTTTCTTTATATCGGTGTCCAGTCCAACACATACAAGCGAATTGGATTTTTTAATTGCAAGACGGAATTTTTCAAAAACTTTCATTTTTCCCCCTTTTTAATTTTTGTTAGAATATATGGTTATTTGGTAATGTCAATTTTTTCTTTCTATTATACAGTATCATAATTAAAAAAAAGAGTAGAGGTAGGAGCACGTGCTCCGACCTACCCTATAAACAAAAGAACGGGCAGACACATAGGTCTGCCCCTACAAGAAAAGGAATATTTTGATTATTCTATTAGCTATTTGGTGTCTTGCGCGAATTCAAATCCGTATTATGCATTTTTCTTGACTTCTACGCATTATCTTCTAATACTTACTTGAATTAAATGGATATGAAATTACTTTGTCCCGAGCGCAATAAAAAGATACAATGTTGCTCTATCTTTTTCATAATATTATTCTTTTCGCAGGTATACGGGATTGGTACTTTTGAGAAGACTTACGGGGGGGATAATAACGATTATGGATACTCCGTTCAGTCCACTTCAGACGGCGGATATATTATTGCAGGTTACACGAACTCATTCGGTTTTGGTAACGCAGATGTTTATCTTATAAAAACCAATTCTTTAGGCGATACTTTATGGACAAAAACTTATGGCGGGACTCAAAACGATTATGGGTACTCTGCCCAACAAACTAACAATAGCGGATATATTATTGGGGGTTCCACAAACTCTTTCGGAGCAGGTGGAGCCGATTTTTATCTTATAAAAACCGATTCTTCAGGGGATACTCTCTGGACAAAAACTTATGGCGGAGTTAACCAGGATTACGGGCGTTCTATGCAACAGACAAAAGACAGCGGATATATTATTACGGGATATACAAACTCTTTTGGTACAGGTGGCGCCGACGTTTATCTTATAAAAACCAATTCTTCGGGTGATACTCTTTGGACAAGAACTTATGGTGGAAGTGGCAGTGATTATGGGCATTCCGTTCAAGAAACAAAAGACAGCGGGTATATTATTACGGGATATACAAACTCTTTTGGCGCAGGATTATTGGATGTTTATCTTGTAAAAACTAACTCTTCAGGGGATATATTATGGATAAAAACTTATGGCGGAAGTCAAAACGATGGCGGGTATTTTGTTCAACAAACGCAAGATGACGGATATATTATTACAGGTTATACAAACTCATTCGGGGCAGGTGTAGCTGATTTCTATCTTCTAAAAACAAATTCTTCGGGTGACAGTTTATGGGCAAAAACTTATGGTGGAGCCAATCAGGATTACGGAGAGTCCGTCCAACAAACAAGCGATAAGGGATATATAATTACGGGATGGACATATTCATTTAGCGCAGGCACTCCTGATGTTTATCTTGTGAAAACGGATTCTTCAGGAGATACTTTGTGGACAAGAATTTATGACAAAAATAATCACGGCGCAGGTGGAGAATTCGTTCAGGAAACCCAAAACGGCGGGTATATAATTACGGGATTCCAAAATGACATTACTGATTCTTCTGATGTTTATCTAATAAAAACCGATTCTGTAGGGAAAGTAGGGATAGAGGAACAGTCAAATTTGGATTTTGGAATGCGGAGTGCGGAATTAGAGGCGTATCCTAATCCGTTTGTTGGAAACACCGTTATTAGTTATTCGGGTATTAGTTATTCGGGGGAAAAATCTACTAATAACGATTATACTAATACCTGCCTACCGAGCAGGCAGGCACTATTAACTATTTATGATATAAGTGGGAAATTGGTAAAATCCTTTCCAATAACCAAATTACCTAATGACCAAATGACGAGTCTCAAATGGGATGGGAGAGATAATAATGGGAAAACAGCAAAGGCAGGAGTATATTTTGTGAAATTGAATACAGATAAGAACGACACCCCTATAAAACTTATTAAAGTAAGGTAAAAATATGAAGAGATTATTGCTCACAATATATTTATTAACATTGATTTGCGAGATTCTTCACTTCGTTCAGAATGACAAAATCAAAAAGCCCGAAGCAAAAAATTGAAGATGCCAAAAATACTTATTCAATAAAGTTGAATTTAATTGACAGTTTAAAATTAATATAAGATTATCTGAAAATGAATCTTTTAAAGGAAATAAAAGCCGTTGCTTCGGGAAATAACATACCCGTTTATCTTGTCGGAGGTATTGTTCGGGATAAATTACTCGGCAAAAAAACAGACAATCCCGATATTACGGTTGAAGGGGATGGCATAACATTTGCCAAACTGCTCCAGAAAAAATTAGGCGGGAAATTAATTGTCCACCCTGATTTTGGCACTGCAACATTAATTTTCAAGACAGGCAAGCTTGACATTGCAACCTGCAGGGAAGAAAAATATTCCGCGCCAGCTAAACTACCAATCGTTAAGAACTCCACTCTTCTCAAAGACCTAAAACGGCGTGATTTTACAATAAATACAATGGCGCTGGACTTACAAACGAATAAACTTATAGACCCTTTTAACGGACAGCAGGACTTAAAACTAAAACTAATAAGAATTTTGCACGATAAAAGTTTTGAAGATGACCCTACGCGGATTTTCCGCGCATTCAGGTTTGCCGGCAGGCTTGGTTTCAAGCCGGAAAAAGAGACTGCAGAATTAATACGGGAAGCGATTTCCGGCGGGTTTATACAAAAACTAACTCCTGAAAGGATAAAGAATGAAATTGTATTAATACTGAAAGAGCCCAAAAGATACGAAATAATCAAGTTTATGAATGAGTTTAAGCCGATACTGCTGAAACATATAGGATTGAAAATGCCAGATAAAAAGCTGTTTGATGCCATTACGGCAAATCTTAAACTTCCTTGTTTTAACAAAGAGATAAAAAATGATTGGTTTGTTTATTTTTGCGCACTTATTGACTACAAAAAATTACCTACTCTTATTAAATTAACAAAAGAAGAACTTTCTATCTTAAAACAAATTGACTTATTATTATCCGGAATTTCCAAATTAAAAAAAGCTAAACTCCCAAGCGAAATATACAAACAACTTCATTCTATGCAGGAAGAATCATTGTTGTTTGTAATATCTGCGGTGCCTTCCGTAAAAAGTAAAATTCTTAAATTCTTAACCGTATATAACAAAGTGCGTATTAATATCACCGGGAAAGAGCTTGCCAAACTTGGAATAAAATCGGGACCGCTTTATGCAGAGCTTTTATCTTCGATTTTGTATGGAAAACTTGACGGCAAGATAAGGACAAAAGCGGATGAAATAAGATTTTTGAAGTCTCGTAAATTACCCCAATTAAAAGGAAAGAATTAACAACTTTTCGCAAGGCTAATCCGAGCAGGCACAGATAAAGACAGAAAAGATATAACGGGAAACAGAGAATCACGAAAGTATGAAAGCACAAAGAAAACACGAAAAATATAAAATAGAAGAAATTTTTGGACGCAGATAAACGCAGGTCAACAGGATAAGGAAAAACAGAAAACGAAAAAGACAAAAAAGTTAGAGGGGCAGAAAAAAAAGATCAACGGAATAGGATTTACGCAGGATAACGGAAAACCTACCAAGAAGACCGGTAGACCGAACCTTCGCCAGGTAAACAGGCAAGAATGTCCAGTAAAACACAAGTTTTAGAATAAAAATAAAAGCTTGTAAACAAAATGAAAAGAACTTTTTCACCTGCTACAGACAAGCATCTCCATTAAAAAAATAGGGGTTAGTAAGAAGCTATAATAGAATTATTCTTTATCCAGATTAGCTGAGAAATCCTTAATTATTTTTATCCGTTCTTTAGCGAGTTGTTTTCCTTTTTTGGTTTCAAACCTGGATTCTATTTTTGACAAATCTCTTAATTCTTGTTTTATACTTTTGTTAGCATTAATGCAATATAAAATCATTCTTATAATACCGTTATAACCGATAGCATCCAGCTTATCAGCATCACGAAGGATTTTTGCTTCAATAGGAACGTTCTTTTCATTATGAAACCAGTAATTATGGACTTCAATTGCAATTAAAACATTGGGGATTTTTGACTTTGGAAAGCCGGACTTTAACAAAATCGGTTTAGCAAGTTTAGCGCTTACGTCCCCGTGTTCTCCTTTGAAGAATCCTTTTGAAAAGGCTATATCGTGAAGCAATGTGGAAGCTCTTAAAATTTCCAAATCTACTTTTTTTTCGCTTTTTGCAATTTCCAGGGCAAATTTATAAACCCGCATTATATGTTTAAAATCATGCCCGGATTTATCGGATTTCAAACCATTTTTAACAATACTTTCTAATGCAGAAAATTTCATTTTCTATCACCGCTCCACTTAAGGCGGATTCTCCAAAAGAACGGCGGACAGGAAGGACGTCCCATTTATTACAACGAAAATAAAAGTTTTTAGAACAATCTACCTGACGACGAGCGAGTATTAAAAAAGTTTCCAACCTGGTCATCCATACTCCTCAATCTTTCGGCAAGCATCTTGGATAAATTTTTAAACGCCATTAAACCTATTTTGGGATGTTCTTCTACAAGTTTATCAAAATCTTTTCTTTTAATTATTAAAGTTTTTGAATCTTTTGCGCATTTTACGGTAGCAGTTCTTTTCTTTCCCTCAAGGAAACCAATTTCACCAAAAATTTGTTCTCCTTTTAAGCGGAAAAGCGTAAAATATTCCGTTGGTCCACCAAGCGCTGCTTTCACTTCACATTCGCCTTCTTTTAGTATGTATAATTCCGTTGCGATGTCGTCTTTGGAAAAAATAACATCTCCTTTTTTGAAATTTTTTTCCTTGCAAATAGCAGACAATTTGCTTAATTCATCCGTCTTTAACTCCTTGAAAAGCTTAAGGTCTTTTAAATAGTTCGTCATTTTGCCTCCTGTTTCTTTAATGCTGAAAATTATATTTAAGTTACTACTCTGTCAAGGTTAATTTGTAGAAAACAGAAAACATAATATTTTTGGACGCACCTACCTGCCGGCAGGCAGGGATTAACGCAGATTGTCGCAGAGAAGATAAAAAGATAGGAAGCCTGCCACAAAAACACAAAATAACACTAAACAAAAAAAGAGAGTTTTGCCACAGATGCACACAGAATTACACGGAAAATAGATAAAATTATAGCCACGGATTTACACGGATTATACAGAAAAAACAACAAAAGACAGGAAAGTTATAGAGTTAAAGGAAAAAACACAAAGGAATAGGACATTCCAACAGATCGGCAGACAGGGATTTACACAGATTACAGAATTAAAGAAAAACAGATAACAGATTTATTTTCAACAGGGGTTTTAAGAGATTAGAAGAGATTAGAAGAGATTAGAAAAAACAAAGTATAGTCGCAGATTATCAGGATACAAAAAAGAGTTGAGAGTTTAAAGTAAAGAGTTAAGAGTAAAAAAGAACAAATTGAAAAATAACAAACAAAAATAAAAGGATAGAATTAAGGCCTGCCAAAAAGAACGGCAGGCAGGCAGGCAGGGAATCAGATTAGAGAATTACATAGAATAAAGAACAGGTGCTTTGCCCTACTAGTCTGGTCTACAAGTCAGCAAACTTTTTCGCTTGACTTTTAATTCACAAAGAACTATATAATATAATAATAATTGAAGTAATAATTTTGCTTTTAGAGGGGGTGATGATAAATAAAAGGATTATATATTAAAAAAGTAAAAGAAAGAGTAAACAGAGAGATTCCCTGCCTGCGGTAGGCAGGTTCGCTACGCTCAGAATGACAATCCTGCTCAACAAACTGGCAGGCAAACTGGCGGGTAGAAAGAAAAGGAGAAGAGATATGAAAATGAAAATATTCGGAAGTTTGGCAGTAGCTTTGTTTTTAACTTCGTACACATACGGAGTAGAACTTTCTTATGATGATGGGACTCCTACTAATATGTTTTCTAATAGCAGTGGATGTCCGGGATATTATGCTGTAAAATTTACTGCATCGGCAAAATGTCAGGTTATGCAGGCAAAACCAATGGTTCATATATGGAGAGGCGTATCCGAACTTTGCTGCGCTTATATATGGGATGATAATTCAGGTCTGCCCGGAACATTGAAAGACTCTACAATGTTTTCACCGATTGAAGATAGTATTGCAAACTGGAATACGGTTGACTTTGCCATTCCACCCGTTTTTAACGCGGGGGTAAGTTTTTGGGTAGGCGTTTTGATACCACCTGAAAGATGGAGTCCGGATACAAACATTATTCTTGTTACTACTGATGGGGGAATAAATAATACCGGTGGGAACGCAGGCAAATCCGATGTTCAGGGATGGACAGTTCTTACACAGGGAAGCGGAAATTGGAATGTAACCGGCGACCTTATGATAAGGGCAGAAATTCAATTAGGCGTGGAAGAATCCGAAATAAAAGCTCCGACAAAAGTTACTCTCAATCAAAACACTCCCAACCCGGTTCACAGAGGAACAACTATATCTTACACGATTCCACAAACTGGAAAAGTAAACTTAACTATATATGACATTACCGGAAAGCCAGTCAGAACTCTTGTCAATGCCGAACAGAAACCCGGTTTTAATAATGCATCGTGGGATAAGAAAACTGATGACGGCAGTTCTGTGAGCAGTGGAGTTTATTTCTACAAGTTAAATATAAAAGGTTATAATTCTATCACAAAAACAATGATAGTTTTGTAACGAGTAAAGCGAGTTGAGTCCAGCTGAGCTGGATACGGAATCTCTCCGGTAAAAGATTCCGGATAGCAATCTCTAAGGAGTAAAACTCCTAAGAGCTTGACTATAATCCAGCATAGCTGAAAAGGGCTTGCTATAAGTTGAGTGAGTTGAGTAAGCTAAGTAGGTTGAGTAAGTTGAGTAAGTTGAGTAGGTTGAGTAGGTTGAGTGAAATAGAGTAATTTGGACATTTGGAAAGATGGATTCCCGCCACCGCCAAGGAGGCGGGGTCTTCGACCGCCGCCTACCTTCGGTAGGTAAACGGGAATGACAAATGGGATCAGAAAAAGGAGGAATTATGAAATTCTCTAATGTGCTTTGGATTTCTCTCGTTGCATTATCTTTTAATGCCGGGATAGCAGTATCTTCACAACGAACGGTGTTGCTGGAAGGATTTACGGATGTAGCTTGAGGAGGATGCATATACTCCTCAGGAGCAATGCATAAGCTTGCTTCTGAAGTGGGTGACTCTATGAGTTTCATAGAGTATCATAACTCTGCCGGGTGGGATACTTTTACAACTACGGAGATGACTAACAGAGAAGACACTTATTATGGAGGTTCAGGACATCCGACAGTATATTCTGATGGGCTTATTAAAAGGATCGGAGGGGGTTCAGGTAATTATGCACAATATCGTTCGGATTTTAATACGAGAAAAGTTATCTCCTCTCCCCTATTAATAAGAATTTATGGCGATTATAATACAGGGACAAGACAGGGAGCGGCAAACGCGTGTATTACCAATACAAGCGGAACGCCTGTAACCGGTACGCTTCAATTTGTAATAGTCGAAACTCACATCCCTTATGCATGGCAAACGGAAGATACTTTATTTTTTGTCGCAAGAGACATGCTCCCGAATCAAAACGGCGAAGTCGTTACCATACCTGTTGGGGATTCCATTACAAAATCAAGGAATTTTACGATGAATACAAGTTGGGTTTATCAAAATTGTCAAATTGTCGCCTTTGTTCAGGGGACAACTAAGGAAGTATACCAGAGCGCGAAGAGAACAATCCCAAGTTTTGGCATAGAAGAACAATCGAATTCGGATCGGGGATTGCGGAATGCGGAATTGACTGCAAGTCCAAATCCGTTTATTGGAAACACCGTTATTAGTTATTCGGGTATTAGTTATTCGGGGAACAAATCTACTAATAACGATTATACTAATACCTGCCTACCGAGCAGGCAGGCACTATTAACGATTTATGATATAAGTGGGAAATTAGTAAAATCCTTTCCAATAACTCAATCACCTAATAAACAAATGACCACTCTAATATGGGATGGGAAAGATAATAACGGAATGACAGCAAAAGCGGGCGTATATTTCATACACTTATCAACGGGTGATTTCAGTATATCAAGAAAGATGGTAAAAACACGGTAAAATGGCAAACTTAATAGTAGAGTTGTAAAAGACCAAGGGGGAGAAATGTTTAAAGACACCGTATTAAAAAACAGAAGTTACCGGAGATTTTACGAAGACCATACCGTAACAATTGAAACACTTAAAGAATTAGTTGACCTTGCAAGATTAACTCCATCCGGGGCTAATTTACAGCCATTAAAATATATTCTTTCCTGTGAGCCCGATAAAAATGCTTTAATTTTCCAGCACCTTGCGTGGGCAGGTTACCTCAAAGACTGGGACGGTCCGGTTAAAGGGGAAAGACCGGCGGCATACATAATTATACTCGGGGATACGGAAATAGCCAAAACATTCGGATGTGATTATGGCATAACCGCTCAGACTATCCTTCTCGGAGCAGTAGATAAAGGTCTTGGCGGATGTATGTTGGCTTCAATAAAAAAAGAAGAACTAAGAAAAGCCTTGAATATTCCCGCTCAATACGAGATACTGCTTGCGCTGGCTATCGGCAAACCTAAAGAAACGGTTGTGATAGACAAGTTAGAACCGGGGAAAGATATCAAATACTGGCGTGACGCACAGAACGTTCATCATGTTCCAAAAAGAGAACTGAAAGATATTATCTTGTAAAACGACAGAAATTCTCACCGCAGAGTCGCAGAGAACGCAGAGAAGAAGAACTAAAAAGTTTAAAAACAGCAAAAGAAAGAGATTGAATAGTTAAAAAAACAAAGATAAATAAAAAAGATTTTACCGCAGAGTATACAGAGAGAAGAACAGAAAGAGAACTTAATTAATTTTTTACGCAGCGGATGGTATAGCCACATATTTTAGAGCCATAGTAACGGGACACATCAGCGCTAATGTACGACAGGTGACGGTTCCAAGCGTTTGCCGCATTGACCTCCGCAGTCGACCACCAGAAAGCGTAGTTTCCCATATCGTAGAACTTACCACTACTGCCGCGACAACCACCCGGAAGCGCCGAAAAACCACTTTCATTAGTTGGGCCGGTGTTTGGGCTTTTCCAATATGTCGTATCTGATTCTTTCATTTTCCCGCCTGCCAAACTATCTCCACCCAAATAGTTTGTAAGGATTGCCCATTCTGAATCAGAAGGAACGTGCCAACCTGCGGGCGCTAAACCACGTGAGTCGTTTACGGCATACCAGTTATATAACTTGCCGTAAGTTTTTCCATTTTCCGTATTGTTTTCATAATAACACCATGCGCCGGTAGTTAATTTTGCCCATTCATCGGCGTCCTGGACTTGCGGAATTAGGTCGCCATTACGGTAATGTTCTACGTTTAGGTTTTCCGACATCCAATCCTGATTTCCGATTTTTATCGTTTTATAGGGGGTACCGTCTTTATCGGTCTTTTCTACCATACTTGCTTTACCGGTACAAGCTATAAATAAAAGAGCTATAAAAATTAGTTGTCCTTGTTTTGAGGCAAAGTTGCATATTTTCATCAGAATCTCCTGTTTTTATAATTCAACAATAACAATTATCTCCTACCTTAATTAGGATATTGGTCACTATATAAGAATTTATTATACTAATTTAGGAGGATTGCAAGGAAAAAGTTTACAGAAATTTTTAACCGCGGACCATGCCAAACAAAACGGCGGGCAGGCAGATAGGAAATCAGATTAGAAGATTAACAAATTGAAACCACGAGATTTCACGCGATTTACACAAGATTAAAACAAATAACAGAAAGAATTTTCAGCCACGGATAACGGACACGCCTGCCTGCCGGCAGGCAGGGATTTACACGGATTAAAGAAAAACAGAAAGAGAATTTAATTAATCTTTAACGCAGCGGACGCTATGGCCATCCTCCTTTATACCGAGATTGAAATTGCAATCAGAAACGAAATTATGGAACAGGAAATAGAACCATGCGTAGAAGGCATCGAACTCCGTAGCCGACCACCAGTAACCGCGGTGTCCCATATCTTTGAACACACCACCATGGTAGCTGCTGCGACACCCACCCGGAAGCGCCGAAAAACCACTTTCATTAGTTGCGCCGGTGTTTGGACTCCACCAAAGCGTTGTGCAATTTTCTTTCAGTTTGCCACCTGCTGGGCCACCCAAGTAATCGGTAAGAATTGTCCACTCGCTATCAGAAGGTGTGTGCCATCCAACAGGACACATATTATGACTATCTGCTATCGCATGCCAATTATATAAACGACCATAAGTATCGCCTTCAGCCGGATTGTTATTATAATTACAATATGCTCCAGTTGTTAAAGTCTTCCACGAACTGTCGGCAGTTACATTAGGTATACTTGAAGCATTGCGGTATTTAGTGGTTTTAAGATTTTCTGCCATCCATACCTGTGTGCCTATTTGCACCACTGCATAATGATTGCTATCTGCATCCGTGCAGTCAACAAAATTAAAAGTTACGGGTTGGCTGTGGGTTGGTATGAGCATAAAAACAGTACGATAAATCCCTGATTTTCCTGTTATCTTCAACCTGTCGCCTGTAGTATATTGCATATTTATTACTGATTTATCGCTTTTCAAACTCTTAGTCTTTCCTGTATTTGAAGCCGTATTTTGCTTATCTATGCTTGACGTTATGCCAACATATTTTATTTCGGTTCCCGCCAAGGCGGGAGATAAATTATTGCTTACTATTTTTGCCATATAGGAATATTCTCCTGACTTTATTTTTAAAAGATATACGCCGCTGGTAAGTCCGCTCAGGTTGTAAGTGTGATGACCTTTTGATAAGAAATCCTGTGTTTGCAAGATTCTTTTTCCTGTTATATCATACAGGTTAAGAGTTGTTTTGCTCCGCCTGAGGCGGACTTCAAAATCTATGGAACAATTCCCTGTCATTGGATTTGGATAGATATGCATAGTATTATCCGAAACGGTATTCAAATCCAATTCGTTTATTCCCGTTACTTCAAGCTCTAATGTATCGCTCCCGCTAAGATTTAAACTTGTGCATTGTGTCAGGTTTTCTACTTTTACGGAATCAACGGTTGTGCTTGAGCCTGTTCCTGCAAAGGTGATTTGATAGTTCTGCGCATAGGTTTTTGTTATCGAAAAAATCAACAAAACAAATATTGTAATTGTTTTCATTTTTCCTCCTGTTCCCGTAGTTATGGTGTTAGTTTATTTGTATTGAAATTTTTTGTCAAGGGAAAAGAGGGAGTTGGGAGAATTCGTTAATAGGATATTAGTGTATTAGTTATTCGGAGAAAGATAGCATATCAGATTAGAAGATTAACAAATTGAAACCACAAGATTCAACACGATTTACACAAGAATACAGAAAGATTAACCACAGAGAGCACAGAGAAAAGACAGTTGATGGGTAACGGATAACAAAAAATAGAATGAGACCACAGAGAAGGTAGAGGACACAGAGGAAAGAAAATTTTTAGACGCACCTGCCTGCCGGCAGGCAGGGATGAACGCAGATACAGAGGAAAAAGAGAGATTCTTCGCTACGCTCAGAATGACAAATGGGCTTGATAAATCAAGCCCCTACAAAAACATTTTTGAACATTTAAGAAATGGGGGAGAAAACAGGGCTAAAGCCCAAAAACCCTCCACTTCCTCCAAACAGACCTGCCAAAAAGATCGGTAAGCAAGCTGGCGGAGAAGTTCGCTACGCACTTATCAAAAAGTTGAGTGAGTTTAGTGAGTCGAGTAAGTTAAGTAGGTTGAGTAGGAAGGAAGAGAATCAAAATTCAAAAGAGAAATAAAGCATTAGTGTTTTAGGCTCAGGCTGATTCGTCCGTTTTTAATATCGATATCAAGGACTTTGGCTTTTAGTTCTTCTCCTATGGAAACTACTTCCAACGGATTTTTAATGAATCTGTCCGCAAGTTGAGAGATATGGATAAGCGCATTGTTCTTTAATCCTATGTCGACAAAAGCTCCGAACTGCGTTACATTTCGCACAATGCCTTCAACCATATCCCCGATTTTTAAGTCTTCTATTTTAATGCTCGCCCGCAACTTTAAACTGCCTTCGTATTGTCTTAATTCTTTACCCGCATTTTTGTAATTGCTGATAATATCAAGAACGACTTCGTTTGTAATACCCGGATACAGCTTATCCATATCGTTTCTATATGTCGGAAACAAATTACTCTCTTCCATTTTTTCAATAATAAAACTTGCAACTTTATATTGTTCGGGATGAATCGCCGTCCTGTCAAAAACGTTTTCGCTTTCGGGGACTCTTAAAAATCCGACTCCCTGTTCGTACGCTTTTTTGCCCAAAAGTTTTTTCAGTTGTTCTCTCGACTTATACGGTTTATTCTCGAAAATCTTTTTCGCATCTTTTTTACTAAGTCCCGAGACATAAGAAAGCAAATAAGTTGAAGCGCCGTTCACATTGATTCCGACAAGGTTTACGACGTCTTCCACCGCATCGCTTAACTTTCGTTCAAGCTCTTTCTGGTTCATATCGTGCTGGTACATTCCAACGCCTACGCTGATAACGGGGATTTTTACAAATTCGGAAAGGCTGTCCACATAACGTCTGCCGATTGAAATAGTTCCCCTGTCCGTTGCATCAAGAGCAGGAAATTCTTCCTGACCGGCTTCAGAAGTGGAATAAACAGAAGCGCCTGATTCGTTAACCAACACGGTTGCGCAGTCGAAATTGTTTTTAATCAGGTCAAATATTTCTCCCGAAGCAGTGCCGTTGCCAATTGTAATAACGTCTATTTTATGTTTTGAAAACAAGGTTTTCAGGGTTTGGAGAGTTTCTTCTTTCTTGTCTAAAAAGATTTTTGAAAAATAAACGGGAGAAGCATTTTTATCAAGAATACATATTTTGCAGCCTGTTCTGTAACCCGGGTCAATCGCCAAAACGGATTCTCCGTAATGAGGTTTTAGCATTAACAGTTCTTTCAGGTTAGCCTGGAAAATCTTAATTGCATCAATGTTTGCTTTTTCGGTCAAGATGTTTCTAACTTCTCGTTCGATAGACGCAAAAATTTTGCCGTATCCGTCTTTAACGCATTCCTCAAGAGGCGCCGTATTATCGGGTTTAACGATGATCTTTTTACGAAACGTTTCAAAAAAGTTGTCATCTTTATCCATACCCACGTTTAGAATTCCAAGGTTATCTCCCCTATTTAAGGCAAGCGTCTGGTAGCTTTTCAGGGTGGTAACGTTTCCGCCAAAACTCTGGTAAATCTTAAATTTATAAGCTTCCTCTTTTTGTTTTTCGTCAAGTTTATCAGGGTTTATCGCCTTAGAAACGATTTTGCCGTATTTCACATAATACTGTCTGACAAAATCTTTTAATACCGGATTATCCGCAATATCCTGGCTTACGATATCTTTTGAGCCGGTTATGATTTCCTCTTCGGGATACAGTGCCAGAAGTTCTTGCGGGATATTAATGGTCTGTTGGTCTTTGATTTGTTGAGCAACGACATCAAAACCTTTTTCCCTGGCAATATCGGCTTTAGTTTTTTTCTTTCTCTTGTAAGGGGCGTATAAGTCTTCTACTTCAACTAAGGTTTGGGCATTTTCGATTTTATTTTGTAATTCTTCGGTTAGTTTACCTTGTTCGGCAATAGCGGTTAATGCGGTTACTTTTGTTTTGTAAATATTTTCTAATTTGGTTTTGAGTTCGATAATTTCTCTTATTACATTTTCATTAAGGTTGCCTGTTCTTTCTTTTCTGTAGCGGGCGATAAAGTGCACGGTGCAACCGTCGTCAATGAGGGATAGGACGTTTGCGACTTGCTGGTCTTTTAAGCCGAGTTCGCGGGAAATGTTGGTTGTGTAGTTGGGTTCTTGCATAAGTTAGTGGAAAACATATAGCAATTGGAGAGATTAGCAAGGAAAAAGTTTAACAGACTATACTAAAAGCCTGCCACAAAAGCACTAAGACACGAAATAACACTAAACAAAAAAAGAAAGTTTTGCCACAGATGCACACAGAATTACACTGAAAACAGATAAAATTATAGCCACGGATAACAGAAAGACAGAAGAAAAGGTTTGTTTTTTTAACAGGGACTTTAAGAGAATTTAAAGAGATAAAAAAACAGATATAATTGAGGGGATTATCTCAGATCCTGCAACAGATTAGGGAGTATCCCTTAACAGATGCGGCAGATTAAAGATAAGGGGGGGACTTATTTTCTCTGCCGTAAACTTGAAGGATTTTTCCTTGACTTTCCAAGAAAGTGAGGGTAAAAACAGCTTAAAGTTGCAGGCCGAATAACCTGACAGGCAAGTAATGGCAAATTCAGGAAGGGAAACTATGAAAAAATTATACAGAGCAACAATCATCATATTATTTGTGTTTCTTTATAATACTGTGAATGCAGGTTTGACGGCGCATAACAAGGGGAATTCGGGACTTCCGTCCAACTATATCAGAGCTCTTGCGATAGAAGGGACTACAAAATGGATAGGGACATATGGCGGCGGGTTAGCAAAGTTTGATAACACGAACTGGGTTGTGTATGACACTTCAAATTCGAACATACCCGGGAACTATTTCAGGGCAGTTGCAGTGGAAGGCAACGTAAAATGGGTTGGCGCAGCCAATGACGGGGTAGCGAAACTTGACGGGACAACATGGACAGCATACAATGTGAAATACGTTATGTCGTTAGCCGTAGAAGGGACGACAAAATGGGCCGGGACTGCTCTTGGATTGGCGAAGTACAACAACACGACATGGACCGTTTATAATACCGGCAATTCGAGTTTACCACACAATTCCGTTTATGCTCTTGCCGTGGAAGACAGCATAAAATGGGCTGCAACCGGCGGCGGGTTGGTAAAGATAGACGGGGCAAACTGGACTGTTTACACCACGGGTAATTCGGGGTTACCATCCAATTTTACTTATGCTCTTGCCGTGGAGGGGCATACTAAATGGGTTGGAACGATTGGAGGGGGGCTGGCCAAATTCGACGACACCAACTGGACAGTATATGATACGACAAACTCAGGTTTGCCGTACGACTATATTTCCGCGCTTGCCATAGAGGGAGGGGCAAAATGGATTGGGACTGCAGGCGGAGGGCTGATAAAATTTGATGATACGAGTTGGACAGTTTATAATACGGATAATTCCGGTCTGCCGGATAATTCAATTAATGCGATAGCGATAGAGGGTCATACGAAATGGATTGGAACAACGGGTGGCGGGTTGGCAAAGTTCGATGATACCTTATGGACAGTATATAACGCAGACAGTCCCGAATGGCCTGCGCCCGGGACTACCGCTCCTGACTTTACTTTAGCAGACACGGCCGGCAATTATCATTCTCTTTCTGATTTCAGCGGCAAAGCGGTTTTGATTAACATTTGGGGGCTTGGGTGAGGGACTTGCGTTTCGGAGCTACCAAGGTTGGGAGCGTTACAAGATTTATACGGCACAGGGAAAGTAAAAGTAATTTCGATTATCAAACAAGGGAGCGCAAGCGCAGTAAAGCCGTATGCAAGGGGGAACAGCGCTCTTTTCCTCATAGACGCCACAGGTTCCGTATTTAATGATTATTCGATAGGAGGTTATCCTCCGCTTAATTATGTAATCAAGCAGGACGGCAAGGTATATAACGGGATGGAAGGGTTTAGCGAAACGACCTTAAAAAGCTGGATAGACAGCTGTATAATAACCGGGATAGAGGATAAAAACAAAGAGTTGAGAGTAGAAAGTACAGAGTTAAGAGTTATAAAAGATAAGATTTATTTGGGTGTAGCGAAGGCGATGGATGCGGAATTAAAAATATACGATTTATGTGGGCGGATTAGGGAAGTGGTGTATGAGGGGATTTTGGAGAAGGGGAGTTATGAGTTTAATGCGAAAATAAAGATGAGAGGGATTTATTTTGTGACATTAGAAAGTAATAATTATAAAACAACCAGGAAACTGGTGATGATGTCCCGATAAATCGGGAGAGATTAGCAAGGAAAAAGTTTAACGGACTATACTAAAGGCCTGCCACAAAAGCACTAAAGCACAAAATTGCACTAAACAGAAAAAGAGAATCTTGCCACAGATGCACACAGAATTCCCCTCTGGATAACAAGCTCTACAGAATAGATTAAGAGCTTGTAAACACGGAAAACAGATAATTTAACAGGGATTGAAAGAGACTTTAAAGAGACAAAAAAAAAGAAAAGCAGAAAGAATTTTTTGCCACGGATAACGGACACGGATTTTCACGGAAAACAGATAATTTAACAGGGATTGAAAGAGAACTTAAGAGATTAGAAAAAAGAACAGCCTGCCACAAAAACACTAAAGCACAAAAAACAGAACACAAAAAGAAATTCTGACAGGATTAACCCTCCTGCGGCGGGCAGGCAGAATTACAGAAAAACGGACAAAAGAGATTCTCACGCAAAGTCCAGCAAAGCAGGATAGGAAATCTCTAAGGACTTCGTCCAAGAGCTTCTTACCGCAAAGAAAAGATTGGAAGGGGAAAAATCGGGGGATATTAGTTTTTATACTAACAGGTAAAAAATAGGAAACCGTGCTTGTTTTATGAGAAATTAAGTATTGCGTTCCCAGAATTGATGTTTTACAATTTTGATGTTTCCTCCACAATCTTTCTAACACCGTTTACACATTGTTCTAAAAATGGAATAACCGGTTGATTATTTGAAGAGAAGTGAAATGAAACCCATGTGATTATTTCCTTTTTTCCAGAACCAACAGTTACAGGAGGATTATTTACATCGAACCTTTGGTCCCCTGGTATTATCATCCCTCCCATTTGAATTTGTGTTCCTGAGTCCATTGATATAGAAGCTCCTTCCACCAAACTAATATTTGTTCCGCCAGAGGTTAATTTAAGTTGTTTAACTTCCCTTCTCTCCTGAGGCGTTAATTGTTGATGTTTGTTTTCATTGCACAAATCCATAAATTGGGGTAGCCAGATATTATTTGGGTCAGAAAAATGTTGATATGACTCAATCCTTTTAACAATATCAGGACGTGATACATTTAATCCATATATGCATCTTTCAATCCTGTTTTGATTTTGAAAATCCAATCTAGACTGATTCTCTGTTGCATAAGGAAAGTATATCTTTAGGTTTGATTTTGTTTTGTCGCCATATTTACTAAACAATCCATGGGCGGTAAAGTCTAAAGCAGATCTTAAGTTTTCCATTAAATTTTTTATTTCAATTGAAAGTTCTGATTTGATGGATTTTTCATGAAGAGATTGTTCATAAATACTTCTGATTTCACTAAACTGATTACTTGCATGTTCTACCAAGCTTTTCGCATCATCAAAATATGACATTGTTCAACCTCCAAAATATCGCCTAATGTTCCCAGTATAAAAAAAGTTTTGCGAAGCAAAAATAAGGCACGAATCTTATATGCTAGGCAATTTAGTAAATTTTCATAAATTAGCATTACCGGACAGCCTCGCTGTCCCTGATTTTTGACCGACGTCGGTCAAAGTATCCAACTTATCTTACAGGTAAAGGGTTTCCGTTTTTATCAAAAAGCGACAATCCTGGCTTCCCTTTCATAATGCTGAGCATAGCGGCTGACTTTCCATTTCCATCAAAAAGCGATAATCCCGGATTTCCATTCATACCAGTTAAAATAACGCTTGCCTTTCCATTTTCATCAGAAAGCATCAATCCCGGATCTTCTTTCATACCACTGAGATGAACGCTTAACACTCCATTTTCATTATAAAACATCAATCTCGGATCTCCTCCTGTAAGACAGAGTGAAGCGCGCTGCTTTCCATTTTCATCCCGAAGCGTCAATCCCGGAACTCCATCCGTAATATAAAGAGCAGCACGATTTTGTCCATTTTCATCCCAAAAAACCAATTCCGGGTTTCCATCCCTCAAGATGCCAAGAATAGCATGACTTTTTCCATTTCTGTCCACCACTCTAAACTCCTGGGCTTCGATGACTTTATTGTTTGATGTTTTTGCTCCACAAAAAAGTATTACGGCAATGCCTAATACTACCGCAAGTCCTGCCAGTTTCATTAATTTGACTTGCCTGACGGCAGTCAGGTTCTCACGTTCTAAACGGTCAACTCTTTGTAAAAGTGCTCCGATATCACATTTATCCATTTTTACCTTCCTTTCCCCTTGAAGCGGAATGACAGACTACTAATTCGTATCTACAAACATGCGGACTTGATGAATCAAGTCCCTACAAATACGAAATAAATTTTTACGTTTCAATAAGACGCATAATTAATGTCCCTGAAATCTAGATTTGTCAATCCAAATTTGTAATTACAGAAAGATTAACAAATCGGAACCACGAGATTCCCAGCTGAGCTGGATAAGTTGGAGTAATGTTTCTAAAGAAACAAACTCCAACTAACCACGCGATTTACACAGAGAACAGACGCAAGGCTAAAGCCTTGCCCTACAAACAGAGAGATTCTTCATTTCATTCAGAATGACAGAGCTGACGATCCTACGCACTCAATGAGAAAAAGATTCGTTAATAGGATCCTACGCTTCGCTTCTGGATAGGTATCTCTAAGAACTAAAGTTCTCCCGGAAAAGACTCGGGATAAGAATCCCTACAATTGCCTTTCGGCAATTAAGGGTTTCTAATAAGAGCTGCACCTGAGATATCGGAGCAAGTAATATTATTAGAAAAGAAGAGGAATGTGGATAGGAATTTGGGGTTCAGGTTTTCGTCTATTAATATCGTTGCTTCGCCTTGTTCCCTGACAGACTTATTATAAAATATTTTGAGTTCGTAGTTTGCTGTGCTGCTTCGACGGCTTATTCCACGCGATGTTCCATCGGATAGGATCGAGTTCAGTATTTGGGGAGGAGCATCGGGATAGCTTGTATACAAACAATCCGGGACTTTGATATCTTCATTGGAAGGAATGCAGTAAAGAACTATAATATGAGCAGTGTCGTCGGGTTTGCCGTCTCTCCAGACACCTGTATGCCATTTCAGATGGAGTCTATTTGAATCGTAAGTAAGGTTTTCTATTTTCATTTTGGGTTCGTATATTCTTCCGTTATAAACGAGCTCCATTTTTGAGAGGTCTACCCAGTTGTCTTTAGTAATTGGTTGTTTTCTATCGGGGATAGTTTGAAAAATAGCGCCCAAATTCTGCCGGATAAAAGAACTATGTTCCATCATATTTCTTTTGTAAGTTTGCCAGTATTTGTAGAGTTCGGGTCTTAAGAGGTGGTATACCCTCATCGTTAACGACAACATTTTGCCCGCATTTTTGAACCCTACAGGCTGCCTTGCAGGCGAAGGCGTATAGTCCTGTTTCAGATAAACAAATTGACTTCCCTTTCTATAAGAGAAAGTTAAATTTCCGATGGAACCCCTAATGGTTCCATACGGTCCACCAAAACATCTTGCCATTGTTACCTCCTTTGTTCCGCCAAGGCGGAACGGGTTATTGGGTTATTAGTCATTAAGTTATTGGGTTATTAAGTCATTGGTTATTGGGTCATTGGTCATTAAGTTATTGGGTTATTGGGAAGCCCCGCTGAAGCGGGATAACCAGCCCTAGATGGCTCAAGGGCTGGTAAATACAGACTGAGGGGGAGTAGATTTTATCTTGTTTGTAATATAGGAAGAGCATTGGCTTTCCTTCAATAGGAATTGAGATAGGTTCGTCAGGGTAAAATGCCGGAGGGAATTGGTTTATATTAAGAGTTTCGGAATCCATTATAACGATGCCGAGTTCGTATTCGGGGTTGTGGTTTTGTAATTGGAATTCTATGTAAGAATCCGTAATTTCTATAGAACGAATTTGTGGAGCGGGTAAGTCGCCGACAGTGAAAAGAATGTTTTCCAGACCTTTTTGTATTCGCTTAATGTTTATACTGACAAACAGATGGTATCCGGAGAAATATTTTTCCCTGTCCGCGATTTTAGTCCATACCGGGTGGATGATAGTTTTGAGTATCCGGTGAGTAATTCTATTGAGTTTGGAGAAGTTTGCGTAATTCGATTTGAATTGTTGGGATTTGGGAAGGTGATTATTGTTCTTTTCCGGGGAATAGGAATAGATTACGGTTTTGTTTTTCCTGTACTGGAAAGTAACGCCTTTCGCGTCGGGCGGCAGATTGAATTTAAACATCTTTTTTGCCTGTTCGGGGGAAATGCGTTTGATTGTTCCCCTGAATTGCATAGGCCAGTTAGTTAGAATCATCGTTCCTCCTTAGTAAATAATAGTAATTTATAGTAACTTGTAGTAATTTATTGTAACAGACAACAGAATTTCTCACCGCAGAGTCGCAGAGCACGCAGAGAACAAAAACAAAAATAACAGAGAATAGAATAGAGATATAAAGCAGAGAGGGCGCCGAGAAAAGATAAATTAGAGTTAAAAAAATAACAGAGAACGGAATACTGATTAATACGATTTTTAGGTCCATAGTTTTTCACCTCCTTTTTGTTTTTCAGGACTTTGCATACCTACATAGTAAAGCAAGATGCGTGACAAATTGAAGGAAATGGGTGAAAATTATTGATTGGTAAGGAATTAGGGTGGTTTTTGGCGGTTGTGGATTATGCAAAAAAACCGCAAAATTTACGTTTTTGGAACGGATTTCGCGTTTTTTGACCGGATTTCGGTCAATAGGGAACAGAGAGAATTTAGCCACGGATAACAGACACGGATTTTCACGGATTATACAGAAAAAAACAACAAAATACAGAAAATTTAGACAGGATTTACAGGATAAGAGGATTAAAGAAGAACATATAATTTAACAGGGACTTGAAGAGAATTTAAAGAGATAAAAAACAGAAAACAGATAAAATTATAGCCACGGATAACGGACCCCAGCTGAGCTGGATAAGAAACTCTAAGGCTAACGCCTAAGAGTTTCTAAACGAACAAGGGAAATTTGTAGTTCTTGACTTTTCGGTATTGCAATATATTGTAGTTTTAGATGATTAGAACTTCGGGGAAGATTATGGAATTGTTATTTATTGGAGTTTTGATTTTAGTTTCGGGATGTGCGGCAAGAGTCCATACCCAGGAAGAGCTCAAGTATCTTTCTATGGGGATGTCAAAAAAAGAAGTTAGCAGTATAATCGGGAAACCCAATAACGTCGTATCGTGGTACACAAATGAACGAAACCAGAAAATTACAACTCTGGTATACAAATTAAAAAAAGAATCCGACATAGGAAAGCCTCAAATAAAAAAACCTTCTTTGTACCGTTTATACTTTGTAAACGATAAGTTGAAACAAGTGAAAAAAGTCAGCCGTTGAAATCGTAAAACTTGTTTTTCGTAGAGAACGGCAACAGAGAGATTCTTCGTCTTCGACTCAGAATGACAGACAGTAGGAATGGGAAAAGTCAATTAAAAAACATCCAAATTTGTAGTTCTTGACTTTTCATTATTACAATATATTCTATCAAAATGCTTAAAACTTCGGAAATGAGAAGGCAGGTGTTTCACGTATCCGCAGGTGTTTTAATTTTACTCCTTATAAAATACGGCATACTTAATCCTGCAAGGATATTCATTGTCCTTGTCTTCGGAATTATACTTTCCATAATAGCTAAAAAAGTTAAAATCCCGATAATACACTGGTTCCTTCTGAAATTTGAAAGAAAAGAAGAGTTAAAGAGATTTCCCGGCAGAGGCGTGATTTACTTTTTTGCCGGTACATTGCTCGTTTTAATGCTTTTCCCCGCAGATATCGCTTATGCATCAATAATGATACTTGCACTTGGAGATTCGATATCCCATATTGCAGGCATACGCATTGGAAAATTCAAACACCCGCTTAGCAAGGAAAAACTAATAGAAGGAACACTCGTAGGAACGCTTTTTGCTTTTATCGGGGCAATGTTTTTTGTTTCTCCGCTTGAAGCGCTACTTGCAAGTGTTGGCGCAATGACGGCTGAAGTCGTAGAATTCAGAATGAACGAACAAACGGTAGACGATAACTTGATAGTTCCTCTTGTCGCTGGAACTATTATATTCCTGGTCAGGACTTACGTGATGCCGTTATTCTAAATGACAAAAAAAGAAATTTTCACCGCAGAGTCGCAGAGATCGCAGAGAAAAGAAAACAGATTTATTTTCAACAGGGATTGAAAGCAATCCACCACAAGCTGAAAGAGCTTATTACCAAAGAATTACACGAAAAAGAACAGTTTAGAATAGAGAGTAAAAAATTGAGGAAGAACAAAAAGAACAGATTTGCTTTTAACAGTGATTGAAGTCCAGCTGAGATGGGCATTCACCAACCCAGCAGATAGGTTAGAGTTAAAAAACGAACTGCAAACAGGCAACAAAAATCTTTACTGCAGAGGACACAGAGAAGAGGGGATTATGATGGGAAAACGGCAGGGGATAGAAAATCCGAGTATATTAGTTTTTTATACTAACAAAAAACAAATAGTCACTACACCTAATTTTCTAACGGACTAATACAAATTGTAATGAGCGGGAAATTTCGCCAGTATTCATACGAACAAAGTAAGCGCCACTTGAGCAATTTTTACCGGACATATTTTTCCCATTCCATATAACCTTATACACTCCTGCTTTCCTGTCCTTATTTTCCAGAGTAGCTATTTTCTGCCCCAGGACGTTATATACGCAAACTTTAACATTGCCAGTCTTAGGTAAAGCATACGAGAATGTGTATTTAGAAGATGTAGAATTTACACTTGTGAGAGATAAGTTGTAGTCGTCAGGTATATTTGTATTCTCCTCTACTGCAAATGAGCTGATGTCAAAGGCAACATACAAATCCTTTCCAGCAAAGCTCACAGAGGTATCGGCTTCGTAGAATCCATTTTTTTTGAGGGAAATAGTGTAAGGAGCATAATAAACATCGTGTAATCCACCACCATCTTTATATTTCAAATACTCCAGTAACGACCGGTCAATACGACCATAAGTATTTGTAACGCATACGCATACAGTATCGCCGTTCACATTTTTAATAACTACATTTACATCTTTCTCAGGTAAACTACCGTTAAATACTTTCAGATACAGAGTGCGAAGCGTGCTTATGCTGTCACCGAGACTAATATCCGTTTTAGTTGGGTCAAACTCACAGCTTATGAATTTTGGATTTCCTTTACGAACACGAATATCCGTATTACAATCATTGATAATTAGATTATTGAGGACAGGGGAACAGGTATCAATCAAAATGCCGCATTCTGCGCTATCAATACGGCAATATGCAATATTGGGAGTAGATTTAGTTATTTTGATTCCGGTATGTCGCGCATTGTGTATCCATGATTTTCTTAAGTTTACATTGGTAGAATATATTTCCAAAGCTCCGTTATCACTCCCGGGTCCTGTTGAGGCATCATCTATGTAGAGATATTTCGCATCCAAGCCTCCGGTGGAGGCTACAACCAAACCATAAAAGGCACTGGGGTTTAATGTGTCAGCGTATAAAGAAACACAGTTCAAACTAAGAGTTCCTCCGTTTGTTATAAAATTATAGTTGCCACGCATAACAATCGTAGAATTGTCTATACTCCTATTTCCCCAAGCAGCTAATCCATAATAATTTTCTACTGCACGATATTTCCAACCACCCCAGTCTATATCTCCAAGCATATACTTTTGATGTACCATAGCTCCTTGTGTAAGTCCAATAGTGTCTCCCTTTTTACTTGTAGCAGTTCCTTCAACATATATCGGTCTCCCGTCTACACCTGTTGAGTCATGATAAGCACTATCTACAAGTGTTAAAGACACTAACGCAGAATCATGAGGCGGAACTGTAACAGGATTTGGAGAAACCCCAACCCAACACTTTGCACTATCGGGATAATCAATAGTGAGAAGGACCTTGATTGAATCAGGGGAAGTAGTATCGGGGTGACCAACCCAGAACGGGTAACTATATGAGGAATCCAACTCTATCGGACAGGCTTGGTAATGAACCGAAAAGATAGGGAGTGAGTAGACAGGGATAGTATCCCAAGTAATCTTCTCATTACATCTATGGGCTTCTTTATATAAAAGTGTAACTGTATCCCCGGGACATAAAAAAGCGAGAGTGTCACTAATAACATCGCTATATTGGAGATAGAATCCATAGCTGGCTAAAGACAACCTCAATGAAGCGTTATTCACACATTTATCGCCGGTATTAGTAACCGTTACATATTTATCTGCGATGTTGCCGGTATTAGCATCTGAAGGCGTCCACCACATATCAACGAGTTTCAAAATGCCAGAACCATAAGAAGTTAGGGGAACAACGGCACAAAAACATATAATCCAAAAAAGTCGTCTCATTATAACCTCCTTATACATAAACTCTTGTTATAATATATATTAACCACTATTCTTTCTGATAATAATTTAGTTATTCTAAAACAAATGTCAAGAGAAAAAGTGAATAAGTAACAGTAAGTAATGAACAGTGAAAAGGCAAGCGGACACGATAAATCGTATCCCTAGACATATATGAATAAAAGAGGGCGGGTCTCTATGGGATTCGTTAATCGTCTCCCGCGCTTCGCTACGGATATCCAACACTTCGCTACGGGATACCCAGCAGAGCAGGATAAGAAACTCTAATCCGCCTATGTCGGAAAGAGTTTCTAAAGAATCCCTCCGGCAAAAGATTCCGGACAATCCAGCCAAGGCGGGATGTCGCTAATGCTCCACAATCTTTTTCCTAATTTACATAAGGGCTTGTAAGTAATCCGCCAGAGGCGGAAAGGGCTTCGTATAGGCAGGAGACCAAGTTATCAGAGTATCAGGAACAAAGACATATCCCGTAACAAGCCCGGGACTAAAGAAAACGCATAACATAAGGGATTCTTATCACTAACGTAGTTAGGGGGGAAATCCCTGTAAAAAATATAAACTATGTTAGGCGGTATTAACTAATAAAACTCTTGACAAATCCCGTTTTTAAATTTTTAATACTGCTGTTATGTCCAATTCTAAAATAGAAGTAAAAATAGATAAAGCGTCTCCTTTTATTTTGTTATCTTCGGTTTTGAACAAACCCGGCGTCGGAGTTAAAATTTGCAGCACACTGTCGGAACATAACATAAACATCGAATCATTAAATGTCTTCAGTGTCCCGGGGAAAGATAAGGTAGATGTTTTAGTAGAGGTTGAGGAAACGGATTTGGCAGAAGCTACTTATTTCCTTGGCAGGCTTGCAAAAGAAATCCAGATGCAGGGGCTGCTTTATCCTAATGTTTATGTTGAGGAATTAGTTACCATCGTATTATGTGGAGGGAACCTCGCCCAGAAAAAAGGAATAGCCGCAACCATATTCAATATTTTTAATGACAGAAATATGAATGTATGGGCATTCAGCGCAAATAAAGCAGGCGAAATAAGAATATGGGTGGATAAAAAAGCCATTGAGGAGTTCCCCAACATAACAAAAGACCTGTCAGAGGAGTTAAATAAAGAATAATATATGGCTAATTTTTTAACCTCCATAGCTGGTATACTCGGGTCCCACAATGAAAGAGTTGTTAAAAAAATATTACCTACCGTAGAAAAAATTAATAAAGTCTTTAATACCCTGCAAACTCTCACCGATGAAGAACTTCAACATAAAACTATCGAATTTAGAGAACGAATTAAAGCCGGCGAAACAGTAGACGATTTGCTCCCGGAAGCTTATGCCGTCGTGAAAGACGCCTGCAGAAGGCTTGTCGGCAGAAGATGGATAGTTACGGACAGGGAATGGGAATGGAATATGGTTCCCTTTGATGTTCAGCTTATCGGCGCGATAGTTTTACATCAGGGGAAAATTTCTGAAATGGCTACAGGTGAAGGGAAAACCCTCGTCGCCACTATGCCGTTGTATCTTAACTCACTTACGGGTTACGGATGTCATCTTGTAACCGTAAATGATTACCTTGCAAACAGAGACAGCCAGTGGATGGGTGGAGTATTTAATTTTCTCGGCGTTTCCGTAGGATGCATACAGAATGGAATGAGTCCGCAAGAAAGAAAACCGCATTACGACTGCGATATTACTTATGGCACCAATAATGAATTCGGGTTCGATTATCTTAGAGACAATATGGTTTGGAGACTTGAAGACAAAGTCCAGCGCGGGCACAATTATGCCATCGTAGATGAAGTTGACTCCGTTCTTATTGATGAAGCAAGAACACCACTTATAATTTCCGGCGCAGTTGAACATGTCATAAATCGGGAATATGCAAGACTTAAACCTACTGTTGAACGTATGGTTCACAAACAAACTCTTTTCTGTAACCAATTGGTAGCCGAAGCCGAAAAATTATTAGGTGAAGAAAAGGAAGAAGAGGCTGGGAAAAAATTATTTATTGTCCAAAAAGGCTCTCCTAAAAACAATAGGTTAATGAAACTTAAAAAAGAAGGCAAAATATTAAAATTACTTGAAGTTACGGAAAAAAAATTAATTGGCGGAGAACTTGCACAGAAAACAAGCATCAAAAAAGAAGAAACCGAAATCCATAAATTAGAGGAGCAGCTTTATTATACTATAGACGAGAAAGGGAATTCCGTAAACATAACGGAAAAAGGCAGGGAAAACATTGCTCCGGGGAATCAGGATTTCTTCACATTGCCGGACTTGTTCTATGAACTGCCTATCATAGATAAGAACCAGGCATTATCTCCAAGAGAAAAATTTGTTGCTAAACAGGCAATGGAAAGAAGTTATGCCGAGAAATCGGAGAGTTTGCACGCGATAAACCAATTATTAAAAGCATATTCTTTGTTTGAAAAAGACGTAGATTACGTCACACAGGAAAATAAAGTCATAATCGTTGACGAATTTACCGGCAGACTTATGCCGGGCAGAAGATACTCGGATGGCTTGCACCAGGCGCTTGAAGCCAAAGAAGGGGTGCGAGTCGAATCCGAAACCCAAACTTTCGCTACAATTACTTTACAAAATTACTTCAAAATGTACGAAAAACTGGCAGGTATGACGGGAACCGCGATGACCGAAGCTAAAGAATTTTTTGATATTTATAAATTGGAAGTCATTAATATTCCAACTAACCGACCGATAAGAAGAATCGAATACCAGGACGCCATATACAAAACAAGACGCGAAAAATACGACGCCATTATAAAAGAAGTAGAAGAAATGAATAAGTTGGGAAGACCTGTCCTGCTTGGGACTACTTCCGTTGATGTCTCGGAAACGTTATCCCGTATGCTTAACCGTAAAGGGATAGCTCACCAGGTATTAAATGCAAAGCAACACCAGAGAGAAGCTGAAGTGGTCTCTTTAGCGGGACAAAAGGGTAGAGTTACCATCGCCACAAATATGGCAGGTAGAGGAACGGATATCAAACTAACCGATGACGTTATACATTGCCCAAGATGTTGTATAGGTTGTTCGGATGATTGTTCCAAGTGTCCTACAGGCACGAAAAAAGAAAAATGCGCGGAAGCGCTTCCTTGCGGATTGCACATAATAGGAAGCGAAAGGCACGAAGCCCGCAGAATTGACCGCCAGCTTAAAGGAAGATGCGCAAGACAAGGCGACCCGGGAAGCTCAAAGTTTTATCTTTCTCTGGAAGATAATTTAATGCGATTGTTTGGCTCTGACAGGATTGCCGGCGCTATGGACAGATGGGGACCTAAAGAAAACGAACCTATTGAACATAAACTCATTACCCGCGCAATCGAAGGCGCACAAAAAAGAGTTGAAATGTGGAACTTTGACATTAGAAAACATGCACTTGAATATGACAACGTCCTGAACTATCAGAGAGATGCGACATACGGCCTCAGAGATGAAATACTGGAAGGCAAAGACCTTTCCGAAAAAGCAAAAGCACGGATTGATGAAGCCATAAATACAATAATAGATACTTATGTGGAAGGCGATAACCCTGAAAAATGGGACTGGGAAGGTTTTTCGAGAGAGTTACGAACCACTTTTATGTTTGATTTTAGGATTTCTGAAGAAGAAAAAGTACAAACTGATAAAAAAGACTTACAAGGAAAACTAACGGATGCTATATTAAATTTATATGCTATGAGAGAACAACAAATTGGAGCAGATACTATGCGTGACCTGGAAAAACAGGTTATGTTACACGTCATAGATAAAAATTGGAGAGACCATTTGTACGAACTGGATGCTCTTAAAGAAGGTATCGGTTTACGAGGATATGCTCAAAGAGACCCCTTGATTGAATATAAAAGAGAAGCTTTCCAATATTTCGAAGAATTTCTTGGTAACGTAAATAAAGAAACCGTCAGAAATCTATTCGCTCTTAGATTAAGAACAGAAGCAGAACAAAAGGCAGATGAAAATGCTCAATTACAGGCAAAAGCCGTTAAAGAAGAAGTTGCCGCTATGAACGTAGCCAACGCTAACGCTCAAGCTCCAACACCTGCTATAGTTGAACGTCATAGAAATATGGGCAGTGGATTTGGCGGTATACAGGGCAGACATGAAATGCCACAAGAACAACCAACTGTAGTTACTTTCAAGAGAAATGATGATAAAGTAGGCAGGAATGACCCTTGCCCTTGTGGTTCAGGTAAAAAATATAAAAATTGTTGTGGAAAAGTTGGATAATATTACAATTTATAAAAACCTGATTCACTACGTCTAATTTAGAATTCCGATGCTTGAACTTGTGAACCGGAGGTTTATTCCAACTTTTATTATGAGATTTTTAATTTTTTTGTTGCTTTTTTTAATTTTTGATATTTAATTCCTAATATTTGATATGTATGTGCGGGAGTAGCTCAGTTGGTAGAGCATAACCTTGCCAAGGTTAGGGTCGCGAGTTCGAGTCTCGTCTCCCGCTTTAGATTAAAAAAATCCAATTGTAGTTTGGCAGATTGGAATTTGATATTTAGGTGTTTTGTAGGGACTTGATTAATTTAAGTCCGGTTTTAGTATTTTTTTTGATTTTTGATATTTTCTTTTTGATTTTATGTGTGGTGGGTATAGCTCAACTCGGTTAGAGCGCTTGCCTGTGGAGCAAGATGTTGCCGGTTCAAATCCGGTTACCCACCCCAAATTTTCTGAACTTTAATAAGAAATCCCGATATTAAAACCTCTCCCTGTCGCAGTATACCCTTCCGCTTCCATAGATTTATCATCTATCAGATTTTCTATCTTTAGTTGAATTTTTATTCCTTTGAACTTGAAAGAATTCGTTAAATCTATATGCGAACAAGACCTTACATCCGTAATCCCTGTCAAACCATTTAAATAATCAATGTCCTGCCTCTTGCCAATACAACAAAACTTCACATTAAACCATTTGTAAGTCATCCCCCATCTGTAATCAAGAGAAGGCAGAAGCAAATAATCTTTTGCGTTATTTATCTTGTCCAGTCCGGTAAATGATATGTCCGTGCTTATGTCTTTCGTAATGTAAAGAAGATAATAAATCTCCACGCCCTCCGTACATATTTCTATCCCCGGTTCCCTATTCCTATATCTATCCAGAAGGTCTATGGAATTTACTATATGCTGGTGATAATACGTTATACTCATTATCCCGTTCTTAAACCTGCTTTCCCCTCCTACATCAAAACTGTGGTTAGTTTCCGGGATAAGCTCGCTGTTCCCGTACTGGGGACTAAACAACTGGTAAAGAGATGGCATCTTGAATCCAATCCCATAGTTAGCTTTAACCTGAGTGGAATTAACAAGAAAAGATAACGAAGCCTGCCATGTTTTATATGCGCCGAACTCTACATAATCGTCAATCCGTCCGTTAAGATTAAAAAATATGCTCCTGTAATGAGGCATAATCTCTACATATGCACTTCGGTTGGATAAATACTTAAGTGGCAAATTAGTTGTGTCCTGCGTATGCGCATTTCGCTCACACCCACAGGATTTACCGGATTCTTTCGCATATTCAAAACCGGCTATTGTATTAAGAAACTTGTTAACCTTAAAATTGTTCTGCCATTCACCAATAATATAATTACCCTCATAAGAGTCATCTTTCTTTGTACTGTCAAACATATCAGGTTCATCCTTATCCGTCGTCTCTATGTTATTAGCTGCTACGCTTAACTTATAATTCCACGAATTTGTTAACTTATGGTTTATAAAAAAACTACCCAATTTAGAAACAACGGAAGTCACAGCATTAGAATCATCCCTGAATGGGCCCGCATCAACATCTATTTTTGAATCCCTGTATCCTCCGGTTAATCCAATTGATAATTTACTTAACGGATAAAAATTCAACTTCGCAAAAGCTTCTCTGTTGACATACCCATCTTTCTCCGGAGCCGGCAAACTGTCCGGACCTAACGCCTGAGACAAGCCTCCCGAATTAATATTAAACACGGAAAGCGAATAGTCGAATTTATTTGTCGCACCAATAAATCCGGCTTGTTCACTAAAAATATTATACATACCTTTTATAGCAGTAGGGATAAAACAGGGTCTTAAGACAACGCTTCCATAACTTTTAACAGTTGATGTTTTGCCGCTGTCTATTAGATTTTTCTGACCTTTTCTTGTGATAATATTAATTACCCCGCTGATTGCATCGCTCCCGTATAATGCACATTGAGGGCCACGAATTATCTCTATCCGTTCCACGGCAGAAGTCGAAAGCGTACCCCAGTCAAAACTCCTGTCAATAGATGCAGGGTTATTAACTTTTACACCGTCGATAAGCACTAACACATCTCCGGCCCTTCCTCCCCTCAAATGCGTTTCCGTATACCCGCCAAAAGGTCCTCTCGGAATTATATGAATACCGGAAAAATTTCTTATCGCCTCAAGCACCGTAATATCAAAGTTTTTTTCTATGTCTTCACGGGTAACAATTGTCACCCACTTCCCCGTATTCTCTATTGACTCTTCCATTTTCTCGGCAGAAACAACGCCTTCCTTCGGAACATATAACTGCACGGAATCATTATACCCATACATATCCGCATTTAGCGGGATTGCCAAAAACAGCGAAGCCAATAAACAAAAAATTATTTTCATTATGTTAAACCTATCCCAAAATAGCGCCCCTTGTCAACAAAAATCCTTTTTTCTGCGTTAGCACATACACCATACTCTTTTGCACTATTCATTTTCACTTTAATTTGTGTCTGTTCGCGGACACCCCCTTAGATTTGTTTCTTTTCACTGCTCTTTGGGCCTTTTCACTTTTGCGGCAAATCAATACCCACAAAAAACTTGACAAGTTTTATTCAAAGTGTATACTGCTGTATAATGAAAAAAACATCATTCTCTGTAAAAGAATTAGAAGCAATACGCCATATCTACAATTCGATGATGCAAAGAGGAGATTCCCCGTCTATGCGTGAACTTATGGTCTCTATGGGTTATCAATCTCCGCGTTCTATCTCGATAATTATTGATGGTTTGATAGAGAAAAAAATTTTGCAACGCAAACAGGATGGCAAACTTCGATTCCTGAAAAATATTCCTGACGATAAGACGAACGCACAAACGGTTGATGTGCCGCTTATAGGAACAGTAGCCGCAGGTACACCAATGCTTGCCGAAGAAAATATAGAGACGATGGTTTCCGTATCTGTAAAACTGGCTCGACCACCGCATAGATATTTTTTACTGAAAGTTGAAGGCGATTCCATGGACGAGAAAGGCATCAATAATGGCGATTTGGTGCTTGTGCGTCAGCAAACTACAGCAGAAAACGGGGATATTGTTGTTGCCCTAATTGATAAAGAAGCAACTATAAAAGAATTTCATTCTTCTCCAAATGCAATCGTATTGAAACCTAAATCCAAAAACAAAAAACATAAACCTATTGTCCTAAATAGAGATTTCCACATTCAAGGAAAAGTAATAACGTCTATACCAAATGTAACGGATGAATGAATAGTAATTTTTCGTAATATTATAATAAACCCGTCCCTGCTCTGCCGCAAGCAGGGACGATAGTTTTCTGGCAAGACAACTACTAGAATGGCCTTTATAAACAAAACTCCCGACACACGGGAAAAACTCCAAATCCTTTCGCAGGACTCGCAATATGACCTTGCCTGCGCTTGCAGTATGCAGGATGCCGACCGAAGACACCGTTCAAAAGACGACAAATGGGTATATCCGGTAGTTCTTCCCGACAGGCGGGAAGTGTTACTTTTTAAGACCCTTATATCTAATGTTTGCGCTAATGACTGTAAATATTGTCCTCTTCGTGAAGAAAATGACCAGCGAAGATGCGCAATACCGCCTGAAGAACTCGCAAAAGTTTTTCTTGAATATTATAATGCGGGAAGAGTTATGGGATTGTTCCTGAGCAGCGGTGTAATCGGCACTCCCGATAATACAATGCTCAGAATTAATGAAACTGCTTCCATATTAAGAAAACAAGGATTCAGAGGATATATACACTTAAAAGTTATCCCGGGAGCTTCGGATGAAGCGATAAAACATTCCGTGGCACTTGCAAATGCCGTTTCCGTTAATATAGAAACGGCAGGCGAAAAACATTTTTCCAACCTAAGCACAAAGAAAAATTACATAAAAGATATTATTCATCCAATGCAGTTGATTAGCAAATTAACGGAAAAAGGCTCGCGTTACAGCAGAGTCTCTCAAACAACACAGTTTATCGTCGGCGCATCCGATGAAACCGATAAGGAAATCGTAAAATATTCCTGGGGATTATATAAAAAATTAAACCTTAATCGCGTTTATTTCAGCGCATACCAACGAGGACTCGGCAAACCCGACCTTCCCGGCGAACTGTCCCCGCACACAAACGATGAGATTTTAACAAGGGAACATCGTTTGTATCAGGTGGACTGGCTGGTACGAAAATATAATTTCAGGGAAGATGAGATTCCTTTTGACCCGACAGGAAATCTCTCGCTTATTGCCGACCCGAAAGAAGTTTGGGCAAATAATCATCCTGAGTTCTTTCCCGTCAATATTAATAAAGCGAACAAATATGAACTTCTTCGTGTTCCCGGTTTTGGATTGATTACATCAGATTTGATTCTTCAAGCCCGAGAAGAAGGCTCAAAAATAAGAAGTATAGAAGATTTAGGCAAGCCCGGGAAAAGACTTAAAAAAGCGCAAACTTACATAAAATTCGATTAATTACAGCGTCCCAATCGCTGTAATTTTTGTTTATAAAATCTTACCCAACAAGTAAAATAAAAAATGGGCAGACTGACTCGTCGTCAATCTGCCCATTAGTAAAATTCTATTTAATCAGGCTTTATCGGAAATAATTATCTTCCACCTCTGCCGCTGTCTCTGCTTCCGCCTCTGCCGCCTCTGCTGCCACCTCTGCCACCATCTCTGCCACCTCTACCGCCGCCTCTACCGCCGAAGCCACCACCAC